>MTKW01001758.1_pt1 | contig 146881 bp, 123 predicted proteins | sample 1042761 | NCBI WGS metagenome assembly MTKW01 (sample SAMN06205366, study PRJNA360243) | anaerobic digester metagenome | biome: Wastewater treatment plant; feature: Anaerobic digester sludge; material: sludge; isolation source: anaerobic digester fed with sludge from wastewater treatment plant ... | reverse complement strand
GCAGATATTGTCCGCGACGGCGTGAAATAATACGATAAGCTGATTTATTCAGTGAGCCCTATATTAAACATGAAGCTCCAGATGACTAGGGTATTTCACAGCTACAACTACGCCGCAAGATGCCGAATTGCATCACAAAAAAGTACTACGAATACAAAAACTACATTTCTCATTTGAAAGCATGCCTGCAAAGCTATTGATCAACTTATGAGAGGGTTTTTCTCTAGGACACATAGAATGAGCATGAAAAACTCGAGATAATCGCGGTTATAACAATATAACTAGTCTCGTTTCATATGCTGATGAGGCGTTATTAACAAATATTCAACATAGTATAGTTGCATTATGAAGCAAGTTGTTAGATAATGACCGTGTCAACAAATAGCAATATAAGCTACGGATTCCTTTCCCCGAGGCTGTCTGTAACTGTCCGGCGGCAGACGGCACTCTCGGAGTATGGGGTCTTTTAAGGCCATGGAAAGGTTTCACGATACCAACAGCACATCAAATTTAAAAAGGAGAGTAGCATGGCACAGACGAGTCACTGTAAGACGATCGCTGACAATGACCCTCGCTATGAGGAGTTGCGATCGTTCATCAACAGTCATGAAAGCAAAGACGGAATTGCAATGACGGCGCTACAGGAAGCGCAGAACCTATTCGGCTATCTGCCGCTTGAAGTTCACAAATTCATTTCAAAGGAAACGGGCGTTTCCATTGCCGAGCTCTACGGCGTCACCACGTTCTACAGCCAATTCAACACTGAACCTCAAGGCCAACATCAGATACAAGTCTGCATGGGAACTGCGTGTTACGTCAAAGGCGCACAGAAGGTGCTCGACAAAGTCTCTGAAACGCTCGGCGTGGAAGTCGGTATGACAACGCCCGATCAGCTCTTTACACTCAACGCGGCGCGCTGTCTCGGATGTTGCGGTCTCTCACCCGTCATGATGATCGATGATGACGTATACGCCAATCTCGATAACGTCAGTGAAATTCCGGCCATCCTGGACCGATATCGCAAGGAAAGCAAGTAGGAGGGCGAGATCATGACGATGCAATCATATGACCGTATTACAACGGTTGACCAGCTCAACGTGTTGCGGGACGAATGGAAGAAAAAACTCGAGTCACCTGCGGGAATCAGAGTCGTCGTCGGCATGGCGACGTGCGGTATCTCGGCAGGCGCCAACCAAGTTTACGATGCTTTTAAAAACGAGTGCAAGAAACGCGGCCTCGACAACGTCGTGGTTGAAAAGGTCGGGTGTATCGGGATGTGCGTGTACGAGCCGATCGTCGAGATTTTTGAGGAAGGCAAAGAGAAAGTATCCTACATCCACATCGATCCTGAAAAAGTGACAAAGATCGTCGAACAACACCTCATCGGCGGCGAACCTTGCAAAGAATTGACGTTGCTCCAACTCAACGTGAAAGGTCCTCGAGGAGCCGTCTGCGAGAGATTTGAAGATCTGCCCTTTAACCGCAAACAGATGCGCATCGTACTGCACAACTGCGGCTACATCAATCCTGAAGATATCCGAGAGTACATCGGCGTCGACGGCTATCAGGCGCTCGCCAAAGTACTTACGACGATGACGCCGGCAGAGACGATTGAGCTCATCAGCGCGGCACACCTCCGCGGACGCGGCGGCGCGGGATTCCCGACGGGGTTGAAATGGAAGTTCGCGGCACGCGAGACGTCCGATCAAAAGTACGTCATCTGCAACGCGGACGAAGGAGATCCCGGCGCGTTCATGGATCGCTCCGTACTAGAGGGCGACCCTCATGCCGTGTTGGAAGCCATGGCGATTGCAGGTTATGCGATCGGCGCGAGTCAAGGCTGGATCTATGTCAGAGCCGAATACCCCACAGCCGTCAAACGTCTCGAGCTCGCGATCAGTGAAGCTAAAGCTATAGGTTTGCTCGGCGAGAAGATTTTCGGAACTGACTTCAACTTCGACATCAAGATCAGGCTGGGCGCCGGCGCATTTGTGTGCGGCGAGGAGACGGCCCTGATCGCATCAATCGAAGGAAAGCGCGGTATGCCGAGAAACAAACCGCCCTTCCCGGCGGCAAAAGGCCTCTGGGGGAAACCTACAATCATCAACAACGTCGAAACGCTCGCCAACATCCCCACCATCATCAGGAAGGGACCCGAGTGGTTCCGTTCGATCGGCACAGAGGGAAGTCCGGGGACAAAGGTTTTCGCGCTCGGCGGCAAGATAACGAATACCGGCTTAGTTGAAGTTCCGATGGGCACGACTTTGCGTGAAGTTATCGAAGATATCGGCGGAGGCTGCCCCGGCGGGAAGATGTTCAAGGCAGTGCAGACGGGCGGTCCGTCAGGCGGATGCTTGACGTATGAAGCGCTCGACGTCCCGATTGACTTTGATCAGCTCGTCGCTTTGGGCTCCATGATGGGCTCAGGCGGGATGATTGTCATGGACGAAGACAACTGCATGGTCGATATCGCGCGATTCTTCCTCGACTTCACAGTCGACGAGTCGTGCGGACAGTGCGTCCCCTGTCGCGAAGGCACGAAGAGGATGCTCGAGATCCTCGATAAAATTACGAGCGGCGGAGCCAAGGAGCAAGATCTCGACGATCTTTACGAACTAGCAGATAATATCCGCCTGACCTCATTGTGTGCGCTCGGTCAAACGGCGCCAAACCCTGTTCTCTCGACGATGGAGCACTTTATGGACGAATATCGCGCGCACGTCATCGACAAGAAGTGTCCGGCAAAAGTTTGTAAAGATCTGCTTGGATACTACATCACGGAAGCGTGCAAAGGCTGCACGAAGTGCAGTCGCATCTGCCCGGTCGGAGCGATCAAGGGTACTGTCAAAGAACAACACTACATCGATCAGAGCATCTGCATCCGCTGCGGATCCTGTCATGAAGTCTGCCCCTTCGACGCGATCGAAAGGCGCTAAGGAGTAAGGAGTCTAACGATGTCTGAAGAAACAAGAAAAATAACAATCACTATCAATAATCGTGAACTCAAGGCAGATCCCGGCGAGACGGTTCTGCAGGTAGCGCATCGGTCGGGGATCAATATCCCTCACCTCTGTTACCTCAAGGATATAAACGAGATAGCCGCCTGCCGCCTCTGTGTCGCCGAAGTCGAAGTCAACGGAAGGCGCATGCGCGGACTCCCCGCCACCTGTGTCCTCAAAGTCGAAGACGGGATGGTTGTCAGGACGAACACGAAAGCTGTACGCAAAGCCGTCAGATTCAACCTCGAGCTCATCCTCGCAAACCACGACATGAACTGCCCGACGTGTGTCCGCAACGGGACATGCGAGCTGCAAAAACTCGCCAAGGAGCGCGGCGTCGACGGCGTCCGCTTCGATGGGGAGAAGCGACCTGTCACGATCGATGCTCTTTCACCGTCGATTGTGAGAGATTCAAGCAAGTGTATCCTCTGCGGTCGCTGTGTCAGCACTTGTGAAAAGGTCCAAGGACTCGGTGTCCTTGCGTTTACAAACCGCGGATTCGATACAGAGGTTGGCCCCGCCTTTGATTTCAGCATGCGCGACGTCAACTGCATATACTGCGGTCAGTGCATTGAGGCTTGCCCCGTCGCGGCGCTTCGTGAACGCCGTCACATTGACGATGTGTGGGATGCGATCGACGATCCGGAGAAGGTCGTTGTCGTCCAGACAGCCCCTGCCGTCCGCGCATCGCTCGGCGAAGAGTTCGGCTATCCGATCGGGACGCCCGTCACAGGTAAAATGACGGCAGCGTTACGCCATATCGGCTTTGATTACGTTTTCGACACGAACTTCGCTGCAGACCTCACCATCAGTGAGGAGGCAACAGAGCTGCTGCACAGAGTGACGACAGGCGGCGTCCTGCCAATGATCACCTCGTGTTCACCCGGCTGGATTCGCTATTGTGAAATGTATCACCCCGACTTCCTCCCGAATCTCTCGACATGTAAGTCACCTCAAAACATGATGGGCGCCGTTATCAAATCTTACTTCGCCGATGTCATGGACATCGACCCTGAGAAGATGGTCGTCGTATCCGTCATGCCCTGTACGTCGAAAAAGTCTGAGGTCGTACGTGAAGAGATGGAAGTCGACGGCATTCGCGATGTCGACTACTCGCTGACAACGCGCGAGCTAGGCGACATGATCAAGCAAGCCGGTATCGACTTCGATGAGCTTGAAGACGAGCACCCCGACAGTGTCCTCGGAGATTACACCGGTGCCGCAGTCATCTTCGGAGCGACAGGCGGCGTTATGGAAGCAGCTCTTCGCACGGCAGCCGACGTCTTGACGGGCGAAGACTTGCCATCGTTCGAGTACGAAGCGGTTCGCGGACTGGAAGGCATCAAACAGGCATCCGTCACCGTCCCGCTCGGCGGTGTCCCGACAGAGCTTAAAGTAGTCGTCTGTTCATCGGTCAAAAACGCCGGCAAGGTCTTGGACGCCGTCCGCAAGGGAGAGCTGTCATGCCACTTTATCGAGGTCATGGCGTGCCCCGGCGGATGTATCCACGGCGGCGGACAATCGTACGTGTCTTCGTCGGAGCGCATGAGCGTCGATCCGAGGATCGCGCGCGCGAACGCCCTCTACAGTGAAGACGAGCGTCAAGTGCTCCGCAAGTCGCACCAGAACCCGGAACTCATTGCGTTGAACGAAAAGTTCCTCGGCGAGCCGTACAGCGATGTGGCGCATAAGTACCTGCATACTCACTATGCCCCGCGCCCCTACTACGCGCAAAAAGCCGTCGGAGAATGCGACGACTAGGAAACCGGGAGAAAACTGAACGATTTTATCAATGGATGAGGGGGGTGTCTCAAAGGCACCCCCTTTATTTGTTGCGCTATGCAGCCTTAGAAGAGCGCTTGTAGAGCAGAAGAACCCAGAATGCGAATATAGCGATGAGAAGCTCTATCCCCGTCAACATAAAAAATAAATCGACTTTTCTCCCCGCAATAAGCGCATTGAGCGTCAGAAGCACGAGAATGACGACGAGCGTGATCGTCCACTTGCCGATTTTGGAAGCGAGAAAACGCGGGAGCAGCCGAAGCTCCTCGGGCGTGAAGCCCGATCGCGACTTTCGCGCCGCTTTATTTTTCGCAGAAGTACGCGAGGACGATGCCCGCTTCTTTTTTTTCTTTGCTTTTTCCATTTGATCTCTCCTTTATTGCTCTCATGATACTATGAAATACAAGTTAAGGCATGACAGGAAGGATCTTTATGGACGGAATTACGATCGGAGCATTATCTTCGGAACTCAACTTTCGCTTAACCGATTCTCTCGTCGATCGCATCGCGATGACAGATCGGCATACGCTCGTCCTACACCTGTATTCACAAAGAGACGGGCGCTTTGCGCTCGTTCTAGGCGCAAATCCGTCGCGTCCCGCCTTCGCGCTCACTTCCGGCTCCGTGGCTCCAGCTCTCACGCCGCCGCCGTCTTTCACGATGTTTATGCGCAAACACTTTCGGCGTGCGCGATTAAAGGAGATCAGCTCGCCGCCCGGTGAACGTATTATCATTTTCCTGTTCGATACGGTCGACGAGCTTGGCGATGAGCGCAAACTGAGACTCATTTATGAGTGCATGCCGAGAACGACGAATCTCATCGTCGTCAACGAGCAGAATGTCATCTTGAATGCGCTGCGCCATATTGATCAAAGCATCAACCGTGCGCGCGAGATTTTACCTGCTCACCCGTATAGCGCCCCGCCGGAACAGAATCGCCTGTCGGTCCGCGAATGCTTGAACATCTCGTGCGACGAGTTATTCGACCGGACAAAACCAAAAACTTCCGTCTCGCAAGCCGCGTTCAGCGCCGTCGCGGGATTCTCGCCGATCCTCGGCGATGAGGCGGCGTTTCGGGCAGGCCTTCAGCGCGACGCTCTTTTCTCAACCCTTACGGAGCCCGAACGCCTAAGGCTCGCCGACGCGCTGAAATCGATCTGCCTTGAGATCGACACGGGCTCGTTCGCACCCGCCATCTATACATCGGAGTCCGTCGAGGACAGTGAGTGTGAACAGATCGCCGTACACGTCATCCCGCTCACGCATCTCCCCCACAAAAGGACGTTCAGCCGTATCGCCGACGCCTTGACGGAGCACAATGCCTATGTTGATGAACGCGAGACTTTCCTGCGACTGCAGACATCTCTTGCGAAGCGGATCGGCGAGCATGTGAAGCGTACTGCAAGAAAGAGAGAACTTCATGAGAACGATATGGCGGAGGGTGAGACAGCCGAACTCGATCAATTGAAAGGAGAACTCATCCTCGCCTATATCTACACGATCCCGATCGGGGCTCAAAAGATATCACTTGAAAATTACTACGAACCCGGTACCAAAGTCTTGTGCGATCTCGACCCGACGCTCTCGCCTGCCGACAACGCTGCGCGCTACTTTCACCGTGCCAAACGCAATCAAAGGCGGTTGGAAGCCGCTTCGAAACTCCTGGAACGTGACATTGAGGAACTCTCTTGGCTCGATTCGCTCGCCGTCGCCGTCAAGCGAGCCGAATCGTACGACGATCTCCTTGCGATCGATCACGAGTACCGTGTAAAGACCGACCGTTCACGGAGAGATGTTCGCCAAGACGGGAGATACGATGATGCAGGAAGCCCCGGAAAGCCTGCGTCAAAAAACCGTCGCCGCGGCAAGGCATATGCCGAAAGCCGAAGCAAATCGAATAGAAAGAAGGGCGGTGATGCCCCTCCTCTTCCGCCGCGATCGTTTCTATCGTCCGACGATGTCGTGATTCTGGTCGGTCGAAACAATTTCCAGAACGAGTCATTGTTGCGCAAGGCGCGAAAAGATGATTGGTGGCTCCATGTAAAAAATGTACCCGGTTCTCATGTGATTATCTCTACGGAAGGAAAAGATGTGCCCGATATGACACTCCTGGAAGCCGCAGGCATCGCCGTGTGGTACTCGGGAGCCGGAAGACTCGCAGGACCGGCAGAAGTCGATTACTGCCGCGTACGCCATGTAAAAAAGCCTGCGGGAGCACTTCCCGGGCGCGTCATCTACAGCCAGCACAAGACGATCTACGCGCCGCCGCTCGATCCTGCGAGCTTGCGCCGATCGTCTTAATCATAAAAAGCCGTCAAAGCACGGCGAGCAGTTCAAACACTCCGATAGCGCTAATTGTTCGTGTTCGCGCGCGATCTTTTCATAGAACGACGACGATTCAAGCGACACGACACACCCGCAGTACTTCTGTCGGTATAAACCGATCTCACGCGCCATATTCTGGCCTTCTCGATAGCCGTCTCTCCAATCGAACGGTATGAAAGAGAGTCCGGCATCGGCCGCCAGTTTGGATCCCTGATCGAGGATCAACTCGCGCTTTTGATACGGACTGACGAGCAACGTCGAGCTGACAGCGTCAAACCCTTTCGCAGTCGCCTCCTGCACAAGGCGTGCGAAGCGTACCTTGTAACAGAAACGGCAACGGTCGTCACCGTCGTGTTCGCGTAGCCGCCATGCGGCGGAACCGCTCATATCATCGATGATCATCGGCAGCTTGTAATGAGCGGCGACACGTTTCGCATTGTCGAAACGTCGATCCCATTCGACGCGCGGATGGATGTTCGGGTTATAAAAGAGCAACGTCACATCGGCGCCGCCTTCGAGTAAATCACGAAGCGGGTACATCGCGCAAGGGCCGCAGCACACGTGAAGAAGTAATTTATTAAATGTAAACGTTTGACTCAACTGTTTTCATCGCCTTTCCAATCGTGGTCTTCTCCTTCGAGAATATCCTGTAATGTTACCTGTCCCGGTACACTTGCACGAGTTTCGCGATCGACGTACGGAATACCGAGATGCTGAAATCCGCCTCGCGTCAAGATACGACCGCGCGGCGTCTTCGCGATAAAGCCGATCTGCATAAGGTACGGTTCGTAGATGTCTTCAATCGTCACGGAATCCTCGCCCGTTGAGGCGGCGAGCGTGTCGAGCCCGACAGGTCCGCCGTCATACATCTCCGCCATGACGCGCATGATCAGGCGGTCATTGCCGTCGAGTCCCATCGCGTCAATCTCCAACGCCGACAGTCCCATCTCGCAAATGTCGCGATTGATGACGTTGTCGCCATGTATCTGAGCGTAATCGCGCATGCGGCGCAAGAGGCGGATGGCGACGCGCGGCGTCCCGCGGCAGCGCATCGACAAGTCGCGAAGTCCGTCGCGATCGATGCCGACTCCGAGCAGTGCGGCATAACGCCTTAAAATCTGCGCGATTTCCTCCGGGGCGTAGAGCTCAAGACGCTGAATCATGCCGAATCGATCGCGCAACGGCGATGTTAACAGTCCGGCGCGCGTCGTCGCTCCGATCAGCGTAAACCGCGGCAAGTCGAGGCGTATGGAGCGTGCGGACGGTCCTTTGCCGATCATGATGTCAAGGGCGTAATCTTCCATCGCCGGATAAAGGACTTCTTCAACTGTCCTGTTCAGGCGGTGGATCTCATCGATAAAGAGCACGTCTCGCTCACCGAGGTTCGTCAGGATAGCGGCGAGATCTCCCTGTCTCTCAATCGCGGGGCCCGAAGTAATACGCATTTCAACGCCCAGCTCATTCGCGATGATCCCCGCCAACGTCGTCTTCCCCAAGCCCGGAGGCCCGTACAGGAGCACGTGATCGAGCGATTCACCTCTCGCATTGGCCGCCTCGATAGCGATGCCGAGATTGGCTTTTACTTTTTCCTGACCGAAATACTCACCCCAGCGCGTCGGTCGCAACTGCGGCTCTTCCGTGTCTTCACGGAGCGCCTTTCTCGACAGGACGCGCTCCTCATCGAAGCGGTCGTCCATTTCATCGTGATCCATCAGACTCTCAAACTCGTACATTATATCTCCTATCTTCACCCATGGTATCAGAATGAAAGAGGCGCTGTCCGTGACGTAGGCGCCTCTTTTTGATTAAAAGACGAAAATATGATATGCGTCGCTCGTCGTACCGATCAAACGATGGCGAGTTGGCCGAGCGCCCGCCTCAGCAATGTCTCCACCGTGTCCTCCTCTACAGGATCTGCGCGCTTGACGGCATCGCGAGCCTCCGAGGAGCTGTAGCCGAGCACCATGAGCGCCGCGATCACCTCGCTCACTTCATCTTCGCCCGCTCCCAGTGCCGGAACGGTCTTCGCGGCGATATCGGGAATGGCGATGGCTGATTTTTTCAGCTTATCAGTCAATTCAAGGACCATGCGCGCGGCGCCTTTTTTGCCTATTCCCTTGACTTGCGTCAATTTCTCAATGTCATTCTGAAGGATCGCGAGAGCGAACGCGTCGGGCGTCAGCGTATCGACGACTTGCAAGGCGAGGCGCGGACCGACGCCGCTTACCGTCTGAAGAAGCTCAAACAAGTTTTTTTGGTCTTCCGTCTTAAAACCGAAGAGACCTATTTCATTTTCACGGACGTGAAGATACGTGTAGAGCCTGACCGACTCCCCCGCAGGCGGCAAGGACGAGACGGCGCTCGGCGCCATGTCGAGTCTGTATCCGATTCCGCCTTGTTCGATAATGACGTGTTCTTCACTTTTCCGGACGATACGACCTTGTATGCTGGCGATCATTTAAGTCTCCTCTTCACTTTTGGTACCCGCCTACGGCGAGCGCGCTGTCCCTGTTGCCTGAATGCGCATGGCAAATGGCGACGGCGAGTGCGTCGGCAACATCGTCGGGATTTGGTTTATCCGTGAGATTCAGTAAAATGCGAACCATCTCCTGAACTTGCTGTTTCTCAGCTCGACCGTACCCCGTCACGGCAACTTTCACCTGTATGGGCGTGTACTCGTAGACGGGAAGATTTGCGGATGCGGCCGTGACGATGGCAACACCGCGCGCCTGTGCCGTTCCGATCGCCGTCGTCGTGTTTCGACTGAAAAAAAGCTCCTCGATCGCGACACAGTCAGGTTTGTAGAGGTCGAGAAGTTCGCTCAGCGACTGTTGAATGGCAAGAAGACGCTCTGGAAACGGCGAATCGGCGCTCGTTCTGACGACGCCGTAATCAAGCACACGAAAGCGATTATTCTTGTATCGGAGCACGCCGTAACCGGTGATGGCGTACCCTGGATCGATACCTAAGATAACCAATGAAAACCTCCCGACACATCATGCGCCATGAGGAGATCCGGGCAAACGCTCAGCTCTCCATGAAGGCGTGGAGCGCGTTGACGTTCTCCTCCCAATTGATATCGTACATCTCCATACCGCGAATGACGACCATCGCCTTATACTTTTCCAACGGAAGCATCATCTCGTCGATGTCGTAGTGACGATAAGAAATAAAATCTAAAATCAATCCCATAAATTCCATGTCGGTAAGATTCGTCGTCACGTAGGGCATGAGCGCTTCGGCCGTGGAGGATATGCGCTTCGGATTACTGGCACTCATCTTCTTAAACAGCGCCATGATGACATTTCTCTGCCGTTCCATCCGTTTGAAGTCGGAATCGAGTTTGCGAATTCTGGCGTAGCAGAGCGCCGTCTCCCCGTCGAGAAGCTGCGTTCCCGCCTTGAGCGATTTTCCCGTCTGACGACTCAGATACCTCGCTTCGGCAGCCGTCAGGTCTATCGGCACGCCGCCGACCTCGTCGATCGCTCCCTTAAAGCCGGTGAAATCCGTCGCGATGTAATGTGAGACGTCGACGCGGAAATTGCGCTGGATTGTCTTCATCAGGAGCCTCGGGCCGCCCCACGTGTGCGAAGCGTTCAACATGTATTTTGATGACCAGTGCTTTTTGTACTGAGGGTCGGCATCATCGGGGATACTGACATAAATCGCCCGCGAAAGCGATGTCAGGTGGATTTTTTTAGTTTTCGTATTGATCGTCACTAAGATCATCGTGTCGGATCGCCCGTGCTTGTCGGGATCACGCGTATCGGAACCGATCACGAGAATATTACTTATATGTTTGTCGACCTTGACGGGCACCTTCATTCCGGCACTCATGTTGGGGGGGACGTCGAGTTTTTCAAGATTCGTTTCGATCGGGATCTCTCCCGTACGATCGAAATTGCGCAGACCGACCACAAAATAAAGGTATCCGAAAACGAATACCACAGACGCCAAAATCATGCCGACGAGAACGCCAGCAATGGCGACGGCTATATTACTTTTACGCTTTACGTTCGTATCTATCGTATCCATCGTGTCATTATATCGCAATCACCCAAAAAACGGCAGGTTCGCTGCCGCTAGGATGACGAATAGAAGTCGTTTGAATTAAGCTTCCAGCCGCTTGACGCGGGAAATACGCGATTTACGTCTCGCGGCAGTATTCTTTGAGATGATGCCGTGAGCGCTCGCCCGATCAAGAGCGGCCTGTGCGTCGCGTTCATATTTCTCCGCTTCGGGGAGCCCCTGCTCCTTCGCGGCGATTGCTTTCTTGACGAGCGTACGAATCTCGCTCTTACGGCTCTTGTTGACGACCGCCTTTGCCGCGTCCGAACGCACTCTTTTAATCGATGATCTAATATTAGGCACGTATTTTTCCTCCTGTGCAACGTGAACAGCACGTATTTTAACACGTGCAGCTTTTTGGCGCAAGCAATGGCGCACTCGTGTTAAGATAAGTTCCGGAAGATTCATTGCATCGTCACGGAGTTGACGACCGGCGCTCGGTCTCGACGAAGACGATGATTCACATAGGAGTTTATTTATGGTTCAAAACAATGCGAATAAAATGAGTTCGAGGAATAAAAAACAGGTACGTTCTCAAACGACAAAGGGCAAGACGCCCTCCGAAAAAGCGTTGCGCATGATTCCGCTCGGCGGAATGCGTGAAATCGGAAAAAATATGACTGTCTTCGAGTACGGAGAGGACATCATCGCCATCGACTGCGGGATGGCGTTCCCGGACAACCGTATGCCGGGCATCGACGTCATCATCCCCGATACGACGTATCTCATAGAAAATCGTCACAAGTTTCGCGGCGTCCTGATCACACACGGCCACGAGGATCACATCGGCGCACTCCCCTGGCTGATCAAAGAATTCGATGTTCCGGTCTACGCGACACCGATGACGATGAAACTGATCGAGATCAAATTGGAGAATTTCCGTCCGAAAATTACCTCTGATAAACTTCAAGTCATCCGCGCAGGCGACACGCTCAGGATCGGCGAATTTGAGATTGAGTTCATCCATGTGAACCATTCGATCGCCGACGCCGTGTCGATTGCGCTGACGACGCCTGTCGGCACGATCTTTTACACGGGTGATTTTAAAATTGACTATACGCCGACGACCGTCCGACCGATCGACTTGGGGAAAATAGCCGAGATCGGCAATCGCGGCGTCCTCGCCCTCATCTCCGAGAGCACGAATGCGGAGAAAGAAGGTCACTCGCTGTCTGAACGCGATGTGGGGAAAGCTTTCACGGAAATTTTCATCCAGGCGAAAGGGCGTATCATCGTCGCGACGTTCTCGTCGAACGTCTTCCGTCTCCAGCAAGTCATCTCCATGGCGGAACAATTCAACAGGAAAGTCATCATCCTCGGACGCAGCATGCAAAATGTCTTTGAGGCGGCGAACAGCCTTGAGTACCTGACTTTTCGTAAATCGACCATCGTCGACATTCAGAGCATCGACAGCTTTCCGCCGGAAGAACTCGTCATCCTCGCCACGGGAAGCCAAGGCGAACCGATGTCGGCACTGTCAAGGCTCGCCTATTCCGAGCATCGGAGTACGGAGATCATTCCGGGCGATACGGTCGTCTTCTCATCGAGCATGATTCCCGGCAACGAAGAGGCGATTTACCGCGTGATCAACGAACTTTTCATGAAAGGCGCACAAGTCATCTACGAGACGCTTTCGGAAGTCCACGCCTCGGGGCACGCATGTTGCGACGAGCTGAGACAGATCATCACGCTGACGCGACCTCGATTTTTCATCCCGGCGCACGGCGAATACAGAATGCTGTACCGCCATGCGGAGCTCGCCAACGATATGGGCATCCCCGTAGATAACATCGCCCTGCTCGACAACGGCGACATCGTGGAGTTTACACGGAACAGCTTGAACTTCGTCGGTTACACGGAAGGCGCCGGCATTTTGATCGACGGCTCCGGGATGGGAGACGTCGACGAGTACGTCCTGCGCGACCGCTTGAGGCTGGCTGACGATGGCGTCGTCTCCGTGATGATCGCCATTGATAAGGTGGCCAACCGCTTGTACGGCGACCCCGTCATTTTGACGCGCGGATTTATTTACGAAAGCGAGACGCATCGCATCATCGAACTCTGTCGTGAAACGATTGTCGAGATGGCGGAAGAGTTTTGGAAAAAGAAAAAGCCGCTCGACCACTCGATGACGTCCGACTATGTGCGCGACAGGGTTCAAAAGGCGCTGTACGATTATTCGCGACGTCGCCCCGTCGTCATGGTCTCGATGATGTCGCTGTAGTTGCTAGTTGTGACCGCGCGAAACGCTGACGACGCTGTCGATCGCTTTGACGCGTCCGACGAGCCTGTCGTACTGCTCCTGATTCTCGATCTCAACAGTTAGAAGCAGATTGGCGCTGATATCTCGCGCCGAAGAGATTTGCGCCGACTGAACGGAGACTTGTTCTTCTGCGATCGCGGAAGATATCTCCGCAAGGAGATTTGCACGGTCGCGCGCGATGATGCGGAGATTAACGGGATAGAGGCGATGCTTTGTCTCGGCCTCCGTCGTCCATAGGACGTCGATCAGTCGGGAGGCGCGTTCAGCATCCTCCGGCGAACGGTCGAACGACTCGACAATGCGCCGAATATTCGGACAGTCAACACGGTGTACCGCTACGCCCATTCCGCGCGTAACATACCCGATAATTTCATCGCCCGGGACGGGATTGCAACATTTGGACATTTTGAGAAGTGCGTTCTCCAGTCCTTTCACTTTGACGGGGATCTCGGGAGCGGCATTTTTCTTCTTTTTCTTCTGTACGGGCTTTTTGCCGGCTTTATCGAGTATTAGGGCTTCACTGACGAGCATGTTGCTCGGGTTGTGAATGACTTGACCCGTCTTCGACAGGCGATATCCGAGCCGAACACGCTCTTCTTCCGGCAGCGTTGCGATGTGCGCGTCGCGAAGACGCGGTACGATACGCCCGGCAGGCAATCCGCCGTACCCGACACGGGCGAGAAGATCGTCGAGCGTGCGCAGAGAATAACGCTTCAAAAGAGGTTTAAGGTATTCTTTTTTCAATAAGTCTTGCGCATGAAAACCTGTTTTCTGTATTTCGCGTTCCAGAAGCTCGCGGCCGCGAACGATGTTCTCATCTCTTCGCTCGCGCTTGAACCACGATGAAATCTTACTCCTAGCCGTACTGCTCTTGACGATGGTAAGCCAATCGCGCGACGGCCCCCGCACTTTGTCTGACGTCAAGATCTCGACGATGTCTCCGTTCGCCAACTTGTATGTGAGCGGCACCATGCGTCCGTTCACCTTCGCTCCATACATGGAGTTGCCGATGTCGCTGTGAATATGGTAGGCAAAATCGACGGGAACGGCGCCGTTCGGCAACCCGATCACCTCTCCAACCGGCGTAAAGACGAAGACTTCATCGGCCGTCAAACCCTCACGCAAGGCGTCCATATATTCGCCGGCGTCGCTCATGTCGCTCTGCCATTCGAGCAATTGACGCAACCACGACAATCGTATTTCAAATTGGTCTTGTTTCTTATCGCCTCCGCCCTCTTTGTACCGCCAGTGCGCGGCGATGCCGTATTCCGCCGTGCGGTGCATCTCCTCGCTCCTGATTTGCACTTCGAACGGAATGCCTCGCCCTCCGATCACCGTCGTGTGGAGCGATTGGTATCCATTCGTTTTAGGAACGGCGATGTAATCCTTAAATCTCCCGGGAATAGGCTTATAGAGTTCATGCACTAGCCCGAGCACAGCATAACAGTCACCGACGGTCGGAACGATGATCCTCGTCGCGAAGAGGTCGTAGATCTCATCGAGCTGCTTGACCTGTTCTTTCATTTTGCGGTAGATACTGTAAAAATGTTTTGGGCGACCCTCGATTTCGGCGCGAATCCCCATCTCCGCGACCTTAATCGTCAAGTCAGTGACGATCTCCTGCAAATACATCTCGCGATCGGAACGTCGTTGCGAAAGCATCCCGACGAGTTCGTAATACGCGTCGGGATCTAAATAACGTAAGCTGAGGTCCTCGAGCTCCCATTTGATGCGATGAATCCCAAGACGAGCCGCGAGCGGCGCATAGATATCGAGTGTTTCGCGCGCAGATGCAATTTGTGATTCGGGCGCTTTGTGCTCCATCGTGCGCATGTTATGAAGGCGATCGGCGAGCTTGATCAGGACGACGCGAATATCTTTCGCCATCGCGAGAAACATCTTCCTGAAATTCTGCGCCTGCAATTCCTCTCTCGACGAGTATGAAATACGTGACAATTTCGTCACGCCGTCGACGAGAGCGGCGATCTCCGGCCCCAGCTCCTCCTTGATATCCTCGAGGGTAATATCGGTATCTTCAACGGTATCATGGAGAAGCGCGGCGGCCAGCGTGTGTTCGTCGACCAACCCGAGCTCGAGAAGGACTCTCATCGCTTCGACGGGGTGTATGATGTACGGCTCTCCCGTCGCTCTGAATTGTTTGTCATGTGCCTGTTTCGCAAGTTCGTACGCCTTAATCAGCAAAGATGCGTCCTGGCGATGTGCCGATTTTTTCCAAAGCTCAACGAGATGACGCATTTCCTCATCGATTTGATCGACCTTCTCACTTTGCTCTTTCAGTTTTTCGGTTTCTTCCTTCACGGCACCAAAACCCCTTGCGCGTCGAGCTTCCCCCAAAGCGACGTCTCCGTTAATTTAAACTTTTCCCCTCCGGTATCGAGCAGACGGAAGATAAAACCTCCGCCCTCGTCTGCTAAAAGATCACCGATCCCGACCTCCGCAAATATGGCGAGGACAAACAACACGGCAAGTGAACCCGCCTCTACATTATATCGATGAGTGAGCAGCCACGCCAACCGCGAAGGCAAAAAAGCGACAGGAATACGCTCTTCACCTGCAAGAGAAGACATCAGCTGCCAGAGCGCGACGAAGACATCCTGACCGATCGACGTTAGACCGAACTCGACAAATGTCTCCGTCAAGGCCACATCGGGTAATTGACGGAGCAATCCGGGAAATATGCTCTGCAACCGATTGTCGTCCGTATCCGGCCCTCGCGCCGGCCTTATATCGACACATCGAAGCTGAATCGAACGACGCTCGCGCCAGACGTTGAAATTCGGCGTCCCCAGCAAATCAATCTCGTCACCGACGGAGTAAAAAGGCTCGTCATCGCCTCTGTGGAATAAGATCGCGTCAAAGGAGCTTCTCGCTTCACCGCGCGAGCGTACTTTCAGACGGAGATGCCTCCCGTCACCCACGCGTGCGATGGCGTCGATCATCATGTGCGGAATCAAGAAGAGCGGTCGCTCGAACCCGTGTCCCGTCGGCTCGAGCACATCGAAACTCTCGACAAGCTTCGTGTCGATGGCATCTCCCTCAAGCGACGTATCGGCGAGGATGGGCAGGTGACGTTTCTGCTTCGGTATCGATTCGATGTATTGCACCATTGCGTTGCGGAACAGATCGAAATTTTCGGCCTTGAGCGAGAGTCCTGCCGCCCCTTCGTGACCGCCGAACGTCTCAAGGTGAGATCCGGCAGATGCGATGCCGTCGATCAAATTGATGCGGCCGAATGTCCGAGCAGAACCGCTCAGTATCCCGTCCTCTTCCGAGAGCGTTATGGCGGGCACGCGCAACCGCTCGGCAAGCCTTGCACTGACGATGCCGAGCACGCCGCCGTGCCAGCCCTCCCCCCGCGCGACGGCGACAGCTAACGGATCGTCACCCTGTCTCCTCATCACATCGTGGAAAGCCTCTTGAAAGACATCGCGTTCGACTTGGCGACGCATCTCATTCAGTTCGTCCAGCTTAACGGCGAGGTCGACGACACGGACGGGGTCATCCTCGAGCAGCAAATCGAGCGCAAGGCGCACGTCACCCATCCGCCCCGCTGCATTGAGTCTCGGAGCAATGGAAAAAGCGATGTCGCGCGACGTGATGTCCCTGTCGCCATCACTTTTAATGCGATCGAACAACGCTTTCAGACCCACGGGCGCATGTTCTGAAAATGCGGCCAGACCTGCGCGCACGATCGCGCGATTGACATCTATAAGAGGCATGACGTCTGCAACCGTTCCGATCGACGCGATCACCGTCAGCATAGGGCGTATCGCGGAAATCTCACCGAGAAATCGGTCGGCGGCGAGCGTCAACAAATAGGCGACACCGGAACCGCTCATCTGTTCGAACGGATACAGTTCATCCGGAATGGAGGGATTGATGATCGGCACGTCACCGCGCGAGAAATGTTCGTCCGGAAGATGGTGATCCGTCACGATGACCTCGATGCCGCCATAGCGAAGCAGCTCGATCGCTTCAGGCGACGATGTGCCTGTGTCGACCGTAATCACGAGATCGGGACGATGCAGGAGTATTTCTTCGGCTAATGCGACGGACAGACCGAAGCCGTCGTCGAAACGATCGGGAATGAGTATATCGGGGTTAAACCCTCTCGCTCTGAACCAACGCTCAAGCAATGCGGCCGACGTCAAACCATCAGCATCGAAATCACCGAAGATTAATATGCGCGAAGACTCCGATTTCAGGACGGCGTCAATGATTTCGCACGCTTTTCCCATATCGAGGAACAGAAAAGGATCGGGAATATCATCGAGCGACACGTGGAAGAACGCCTCTCGTTTAGCGGGCGTATCGAGCCCGCGAGCCGTCAAGACACGCGCCAGCACATCCCGCTCCTCTTCGGGCGCGTCATAAGCGACTGCCCAATCAGCAGGTGACAGCCATTCAAGCATATGATGTCTCGCCGTATCTCTCATCTCGGATTCTCAGCGCGTCACGATACGTCGACTTGCAAACGTATCGTCGCGAACCATATGTTATGCTCCCGAAAGGAGAGCGTAACCTTACAAATTACTTCATGTAAAAAAGGTTCGTTGGAACAACGAACCTTTTTTCGTGTCGTTCTTGGATGATCAGCGTTTGCGCTTTCTGGCGGCTTCAGCTTTTTTCTTGCGTCGAACACTCGGCTTCTCGTAATGCTCACGCTTACGTACTTCAGCGAGCACGCCTGAACGCGCGGTGGAACGCTTAAAACGTCTCAGCGCACTGTCCAGGGATTCATTCTCTTTTACGCGAATCTCCGTCAATCTTATCCCTCCCCTCGCAGTGGTCTCTGAGCAACCCGGTAGGATTCACAGTACGTCCGTAGTATACAACGAAAGGCGGCGAGGCGTCAAACTGAACGGCCGCAAGCCCCATCGCCCCGTCGCACAGGCGCTTCAGCTGAATGTCATAGTAGTTCCGACAGTGAAAGGCACGGCCCCAAAAGCCGCTCATCGATTTGTCGTCAAATACTTCCGAAAGCTTCTTCATATTGATGATAGAATGTCTGTGTATGTTGATTACTGTCGGAGGTCACGTCATCTGAATGCGGTCAGATCGTCGTAAAAATTTGCTGAATCCATTTCTAACGCGATCTTTACGGTACGCACGAACCGGGTGTCGAAGACTCGTACGCCTTTCGACGATATCTTTTCTTGTCGCGGCCATGCTGGTCGCCTTCATCTTGCCTCACTCGACCGTCCACGCCGCCGAAAGTAAACCGTCCACTTACGTCAAGAGCGCCAAGGCTCACCTCACCATCAATCGTGACGGAACGGTCAGCGTGACGGAGGAGCTACACTTCTATTTCGACAAAATGCGAAAATCACAGTCACTTAATCTCCTGTTTCCTCCCGTGGGCGAATCGGTATTACAGTCTTTTGAGATCGCTCAAGTGCTTCAGGGTGAGGAGGAAAAATATTTTCACGTCCCCGAGAGCGACGATCGACGACCTCAACCTTTCTCCTATAATACTGAGCGACTGAGAGATCGGCTACGTATCAAGCTCACCATGACATCGTTCACCGGCGAGTTTGTCTTTCGAATCAACTATCATTGGACACGTGGAGTCGTCGAAAAGGAGAATCGCGCCTTCATCACCGGGCCACTGTGTATTGCCCCGAGCGGCATGATGGTGGAAACACTGTTCTGGAGCATCACGTTCCCCGCCGATTGCCCCGTCGACCTAACGGAAATCGTGCCGATCGGGTATCACACAATGACAGAAAACAGGACGGGAAGCAATACCGTGTCGTTTGTCGACAACCGCTCTTTCCTTAAAACGGACGAGATGGGAATCACGATCAGTGCGCCCAAACGCTATTTTTCGCTGATCCTCCCCTCCGCATCCGACAAGATCTCCTTAAAAGAGTCGCTTAATCAAGCGCGCGCCCTGTCGGCACGCCTTACGCAAGTCGAAGCCATTCGAGAATCAATCACCCGCATCGTTGTCATCCTGACTGTCGCCGGACTCGTTGTCTACCTCGTTTTTCAGGGCGTCTTTTTGTTCTCGAATCGTCGTACGAGATTCGACTTTGCCGTTTGGCCAATGTCGGCACGTCCGGCTCAAGTCGCTTTACTGGCAAGTTCAAACCCGCGTGAACCCGATTTGTTACTTGCCACGCTCCTCAGTCTCGTAGCTCGAAGAGAGGTATCGTGGATGGATGAAGTCTTCATCTGGAACAATCCGAATCGCAACGATTTCTCACAATTTACGACTTACGAGACGCTCCTTTTGCAATGGCTTTTCGTTGCGCAACCTGAATACGATCACGTGCTGTCCGCAGGACGGTTGCGCCTAGCTGCGCGTCAGGAAGATTTCCGTCAGTTGGCGCTACGGTTCAAAGAACAAGTGGGCACAGATTTCGATGAGAGCGGTCTCGTCGAACCGCGCCTGACGAAATTTTTCAGACACTCATATTTTCTCTTGGCTTTTTTGTTTCTTGTCCTTACGGCGGGATTCTTTCTATATACGAAATCGCCCCTGACATTCATCATGCTCCTCGTCTCAGCACTTTTCACTCTCGGAGGTTTTACGTTTAGATTCTTGACGCCTTCGGGGGTACGACGTACACACGAGACGCGCCGATTCAAACGGTCATTGAAAACTCCCGAGCTCCTCGTCCGCTCCGCTATAGGCCAATTTACGGATGTTGAGATGTTGATCGGTTCGCTCCCCGTCACCGTCGCACTGAACAGAGGATCCGAGTATCTGCAAAGCGTCAAGGATTTGGAGTCGCCGATGTTCGAACGTGCGGCGTATGCGTTGCTCCACGTCTACCGCGGCCTCCGCGTACCTGCACACTTCGACACGAACGAGGATATCTACGATCCGTACGAACGAACTCTACTGGGTCGTGCGCTCGATGAGATGGAAAGAGTCCTCGCGTCTTGGCGTGAGTTGTTCCGCTCCTGTTTCCTTTAATAATAGACACATTTTTCCCCGTGCTATGGCTTCAGGCAGCCGAGAGGCACAACGACGACCCCGTCACTTCTGGTATAGGCATACTCCGTTCCAGTAACAATCATGAGAAGAGAGGGATACTGTGTTATTGTCGGATCAATTCTTTTTCTTAATGCAAGTAGATTCTCGGCACCTGCGTCCACTTGCTTGCTTCCAAGCTTTACTTCGACTGCTGCCCATCGTCCATCCGGTAAATGGATGATAACATCTGCCTCAAGGCCGCTACTGTCTCGATAATGAGAAACATGCCCATAGTGAGCCTGAGCATAAATTCGCAGATCGCGGACAACTAGAGATTCAAAAAGCAATCCAAAGGTATTCATATCGTTGAGTATAGTTTGCGGATATGCTTGAAGGAAATATGCGGCGATGGCAGGATCAATGAAGTGACGCGTATCTGTCGTACGGACCGTTGTTTTAGACCGCAATTTCGGACTCCACGCAGGGAGATCATCCAGCACATAGAGTCGATTCAACGCAGTAACATATGAATCCAAAGTGTTGATGTGCATCGTTTCGTTATTCTGCAAAACATCTTTTAGTATTGTTGTTTTTGGCGTTTGTGTAGCCGTGTGTCTAGCGTATGAACGGAGTAATGAGGTGACCTTGCGCTCATCTCTACTCACGCCGTCGACAGTTGAGATGTCGGACTTGACGATTGCGTCACAGTATCCGGCAACTTGGCGTTGTATAACGGTATCACTTTTCCCGATGGTGCTCGGCCAACCGCCGCGCACGATAAGGCGAGCGTAGTCTTCAATCGTTAGCATTGATTTAGCCGCCACATTCGTTGGATTTACAAACAAACCGGAAAGACTAACCGTGCCGTTGGAATCTCGAGATTCATAAAGACTCATCGTATACATTTTCAATCTAGAGATACGCCCTGCTCCTGAGTGTTTTATCTTTGTTTCATCGACAGAAGTTGACCCTGTGAGAATATAAAGGCCTTCCGTGCCCTTTTCATCTACATCGTGACGTATAGCATCCCATAACTGTGGAGCCATTTGCCACTCATCAATCAATCGCGGATGCTCCCCTTCCAACAAAAGAGAAGGTCTTATATCTGCCAACTGCAGATATGTTTCCTGCTGATCAGGAGAATGCAAATTCAAGACACTTTTAGCTATTTGCTTTGCAGTAGTTGTTTTGCCACACCATTTTGGACCGGTTAACAACACGGCTCCGAAAGACTCCAATTCACGCCTAAGCAGCTGATCTGTAATTCGCGGCATATAGTTCATCTTCGCAATCACCTCGCAGTTAGTATATTACGCAATGTGGGAATTGTCGAGAATTTAATGTGGGTTTTGTGAGGATTTCAATGTGGGAATTATAATTTCTCCAGTCAAACAATTAGGGGCAGTCTAGGAGACAGACCTTAGGAGCTGAGATTTCCACGTTCATCCAAAATGACGTTCTCTACACGTATCCATCTATTTTAGGGTAGCAGAACTCATAAGGCTCGTCCTAAAAAATAATGGTGAACGATTACAGTTCAGGTTGCGATAGAAGATATGAAGTGAAAACTCGAAGCTACGACTCAAATACCGCCGAGGCGATGCAGAAACATTGGATCGCCTCGCCGCGACCGAAAGCCGTCAATTCTTCCCCTGAAGTCGCCGTGACAGCGACGTGATCGATCGAAAGGCCTGTCAAGTTCGCGATGCGTTCGCGCATGGGATCGATGAAAGAGGCTAGGTGCGGTCTTTTCGCTTCAATGGAAAAAGAAAGGTGTGTCAGACGCATCGTGCGGAGCTCCTCGAGCGCCCGCTCAACGTAGACGCCGCTGTCGGTGATACCGCGCTTTACCATATCATCGGCGACAGCGCCGAGGATGCGGACACCGGTGAGTCCTGAAATCGCATTCGTCAGTGCGTGGAGCACGACGTCGGCGTCGCTGTTTCCTTCAAGAGCGGGGTATCCCGGGATCGTCAAACCGCCGAGCTTGAGTTCTTTACCGGTCACCTCCATCGCTTCCTCCGACATAAAGCGATGGCTGTCCTGTCCTAAAGCTGAAATCGATATCATATCAATCCCCTTCCGTTCTTCGTTGTACACCACTTATGGCGACGCCTGCGGGCGCGACACGCTCGCTTTGATTACATGATAACCTTTACCGCGGTTGATCGTCTCGACGTGCTCAAATTCTCGCGCGAGCTCGCGCGCGGCGGAAGCTGCCCCCTGCTTGACGCGGATCACGATATAGAGTCGCCCCTCAGGCTCACTCAAGTGCTCCCGCGCCTCGGAGAAGAGGCGGTACACCGTCTCTTTTCCGGCCCTGATCGGCGGATTCATGACGATGAACTCGTACGGAGGAGCATCTTCAGCCGGCAGACCGTCGCCTTGGAAGAAGGCGACATTCTCGACGCCGTTCAGACGTGCGTTCTTTGATGCGAGCGTGACGGCGCGCTCATTGATGTCGGAGCCGGTCACCGAGAACGAAGGGCGGAACTTCGCCAGAACGATCGCCATGACGCCGATTCCCGTCCCGAGATCAAGGACGCGGAGCGGCCCGTCCTCTTCGCGTTCCAATACGGTCGCAAGGAGGAGATCGGTGCCGTCGTCGAGTTTCTTCCTCGAAAAGACGCCGCGGTCCGTCACGAGACGAAACGGCGTTCCCTCGTAAGAAATGTCGAACGAGCGCGGAGCGTGAGAGACATCAGGTTTTTGATCAAAGTAATGTGTCATCACTCTAAAAGATAAATGCGTTTCGCCCAGGGCGTCAACTCAAGCGCCGTGATAAGAGGCAAACCCAGTCCGTAGACGACAAGCGCCTGCGACAGGAGGATCGATCCCATCGTTCCCAGAATAAGCCAAACTTCAGGCGTGTTTTCACTGATCAGAAAAGGGAGATAAAGACCGACGACGAGCGCATTGAGAACGACGGGCGGCAAAAGAGCGATCAATTTCAACATTAAAATACTCTTTTTGTCCTGCGCTCGATTCCGCAAGATTCTCTTTTTCCCCGGCGATCGCTTCTGTTTCTCTTGATCGCCCTCCTCTGCGTCCGAGTTAATATCAACTTGCATTCGACGAGCGAGCGCTTGCCGAAGCGGTTTCGCTGCGACCCACGTAAGATATGCCGCGATGAGCGTTGTAGCGCTCCCGGCGACGACATCGACGAGTCCCAGCGGCGACGGGTTCAGGAGATTCGCCAGGAGACAGCCGGCAAACACGCCTAAAATGGCGGACGGGAAAAGCGCGGGGAGCGCCGTCAACGCCTCCGCTAAGCGGAGCTGAACAACCTGAAAACTCATAAAAGACGTGGCAACGGTGAGGGCAAGGTAAAGCGCCGCGAACAGCGCGCTCTGCGCCAACGTCGAGAGCGCATGAAAAGAGCGGGCTTTCGCCGAAGAGAAAGCCCGCCCGCTTTTATCATTCGTCCTCACTTGACGGCTCACGGTAATAGCCTAAGGGACACGGACGGCAAACGTCATCTCGTGGCCGTTGATATCCCAATCTTGAGCGCTGAGACCGGCAGGCAACTCGGTGAGGTCATCAAAGAAGATGACCTGTCGTGCCAGAACCTCTTCCATGATGTCGTCGACGTAACGGCCGATGACTCCCGCCAGATCGTCGCGTTTGACGTAGAGATCAATTCTGTCCGTCACTTGGAAATCGCTCGCGCGGCGCATCGTCTGTATTTTGCTGACCATCTCGCGCACGAGTCCCTCCTCGAGCAGCTGCTCCGTGAGGACGGTATTGAGAGCGACCGTGACGGAACCGGCGCTCTCGACGGCGAAGCCTGAAGCCGGCACCTCTTCGACGAGGAAGTCATTGAGCGTCAACTCGTAGACTGTCCCCTCGACTTCAAGCTCAATCTTCCCGTCACGCTCGAGCCTATCCATCGTGGCTCTGCCCGGCAACGCTTCGATCAGTACGCGTCCTTTCTGCAAATTCGCGCCCATAAGACGTCCGAGCGTGCGAAGTTGCGGTTTGAAGGAGTAGTCGACAAGGCGTCGGTCGTTCTCTTCGCGGACCATCTTCTTGATGTTGAGCTCATCGAGCACGAGCTCCGTCAGCTCATCCGACAAGGGTTCGCCCCCGACGACGACCATCTCAGCCAGAGGCTGACGAATCTTAAGCTGTGATGCGTTTCTGGCGGCTCTCCCGAGCGAAACGATTTCGAGTACGCGTTCCATGTCTTCTTCAAGTGCGCGATCAATTTTCGTTTCATCTGCTGACGGAAAATCGCACAGATGAACGCTCTCACGCGCCCCGTCAAGGTGTCCGACGACGAGATTCTGATAGACCGTCTCCGCCATGAACGGTGTGAACGGCGCGATCAGGTTCGCCATTGTTACGAGGACGTCGTGCAGCACGATGTACGCCGTGATCTTGTCGGCATCCATCCCGGCGCCCCAGTAGCGTTCACGCGAACGGCGAACATACCAGTTCGACAAGTCATCGGTAAAGGCCTCGAGGGCTCTCGCCGCCGTCGTAATATCATAGGCCTCCAACTTTGAGTCGACTTCGCGGATCAGTGAATGGAGCCGGCTTTCAATCCAGCGATCGATGACCGTCTTGTGATTGGCAACGGGAAAGTCGCTGTACGCCTGTCGCTCGAAACCGTCGATGTTGGCATACAACACGAAAAAGGCATACGTATTCCAGAACGTCCCCATGAACCGACGTTTCATCTCGTTGACGGCAGCTTCGGAAAAGCGCACCGACACCCACGGGTGGCTGCCCGCATAGAACATCCAGCGGACGGCGTCCGCCCCCTCGTGAGCCAGAACCTCGTTGGGGTCGACGACGTTGCCGAGATGTTTCGACATTTTGATGCCGTCCATGTCGAGAACGTGCCCCATCACGATGCAATTATCGAAGGCGGGCGTGTCAAAGAGACACGTGGCGATCGCATGCAAACTGTAAAACCATCCGCGTGTCTGGTCGATCGCTTCGGAAATAAAGTCGGCCGGCATGTGCTCCTCAAAAACGTCACGGTTCTCAAACGGATAATGGTATTGCGCAAACGGCATCGCGCCGGAATCGTACCAGCAGTCGATCACTTCGGGGACGCGCGTCATCAGGCCGCCGCACTCGGGACAGCGGATGTGTACCTTGTCAATCATCGGTTTATGAAGCTCAATCTCATCCGGGCAGTCCGGCGACATCGATTTCAATTCCGCGATGGAACCGACCATGTGCAGGTGATGGCATGCGCCGCACTCCCAGACAGGCAGCGGCGTCCCCCAGTATCGCTCGCGCGAAAGACACCAGTCGACAACACTCTCAAGGTAATTACCGAACCTTCCGGGCCCGATATGAGCGGGAAACCAGTTTATTTGATCGTTATTGGCAAGCAGACTGTCGCGCAACTTCGTCATCTCGATAAACCATGCGTGGCGCGCATAATAAATGAGCGCCGTCTTGCAACGCCAGCAGAAAGGATACGAGTGTTCCATCTCAGCTTCGGCGATCAACAGCCCTTCGCGTTTCAGAATTTCGACTAGCAGGTCATCGGCATCCTTGACGAAGATACCGGCGACGTCCGTGACTTCCTTTGTCATCGTGCCGTCTTCTGCGACAAGCTGCACGTGAGGCAGTCCCTCCCTGCGCCCGATTCTCGCGTCGTCCTCACCGAAAGCCGGTGCGATGTGAACGATTCCCGTACCGTCCGTCAGCGTGACGTAGGGGTCGGCGACGACATAGAACGCACGTTTTCCGGACTGTTCCACCGTATCGACGGCGTACGGATAGAGCGGCACATACGGGCGACCGACGAGATCGCTGCCGAGATAACGCTCGATCACGCGCGCACCCTCGCCGAAGACACTCCTGTAAAGAGCTTCAGCTATGAAATAACGCGGACTTCCCGGCGTACCGTCAACTTCATGATCGACTTCGCAGAGAACGTATTCTTCATCGGCATTGACGCACAGCGCGACATTTGAAGGGAGCGTCCACGGCGTCGTCGTCCAGACGGCGAAATACGTATTCGGCTCCTCCGCGTCGCGGAAGCGAACGTAGACGGACCGCTCTGTGATGTCTTGGTAACCTTGCGCCACTTCGTGACTGGAGAGCGACGTCCCGCAACGCGGGCAATACGGCACGACCTTATGCCCCTTGTAGATCAATCCCTTATCCCAGATCCGGCGAAGCGACCACCAGACCGACTCGATGTAGTCGTTCTCATACGTGATGTACGGATCGTCCATGTCAGCCCAGAAACCTACGCGCTCCGACATTTCTTCCCATTCCGTCTTGTACAGCCAGACGGATTCCTTACATTCACTTATAAATTCTTCGACGCCGAACTCCTCAATCTGCTCTTTCCCGTCAAGGCCGAGACGTTTTTCAACTTCGAGTTCGACCGGCAGGCCGTGCGTATCCCAGCCGGCTTTCCGAGGGACGTAATATCCCTTCATCGTCCGATAACGAGGAATCAGGTCCTTGACCGCGCGCGTCAATAAGTGACCTGCGTGCGGCATACCGTTCGCCGTCGGGGGACCTTCAAAGAACGAAAAAATAGGAGCGCCTTCCCGTATCTCCACCGATTTTTCAAAAATTCTGTTTTCCTTCCAAAACGATAGAACCTTAAGTTCTCGGGGAACAAAATTGAGACTGCTATCAACCTTTTCGTACATGGCGCTTTACTCCTTCTGCGAGTCATTCAAAGGCGTTCTTAGTCCGCAAAAAACATAAGGCGGCAACGCCCCAAAATTTACATCCACGTAATTATAGGTTCACGCGTCATTCAATGTCAATTAAACGTACACAGATCACATGGGGGCTGTCTCTTTCTCGCCGCTAATCAGCAGCTTTGAGACAGCCCCAAAATAGAGGAGAAATTGAATCTTCTAAATGTGTCGCACTTATACAGGAAGACGAGATGTCTTTAAGCTCGCGCGATCAGGCTGCATCATTTTCGAGAATATCCATAAATTCCTTTCCGGTAATCGTTTCTTTCTCGAGTAAATATTCAGCCAAATCATCCATCTTTTTTCTGTTCTCCATGAGAACGTTCGTTGCTCGCCTGTGTGCTTCCGCAATGATGTTTCGAACTTCTTCGTCGACGAGGCGCGCCGTCTCGGGCGAGCACGTTGACTGTCCTGCGTGTCCCAGGTACGTATTGCCGCCCGTTTCAAGCGCCATCATCCCGAAATTATCAGACATCCCGTAACGCGTCACCATATTTCTCGCGATGTCCGTGGCTCTTTCAATGTCGTTGGAGGCGCCGGTTGTCGCAATGTTGAATACGACTTCTTCCGCGGCACGTCCACCGCACAGGACCTCCAATTGCCTGAAAGCGTCCTCCTTGCTGACGAGGCTCTTCTCATCTTCTTCCACTTGCATGGTATAACCGAGCGCGCCGGACGTCCTCGGGACAATGGTAATTTTCTGTACCGGAGCGGAACCCTTTTGCTTCGCCGCGACGAGCGCGTGACCGATTTCGTGGTAGGCGACGATCCGCTTTTCTTCTTCCGACAAGATGGCGTTTTTCCTTTCGGGGCCGGCGATGATCGTTTCGACAGATTCACTCAGGTCTTCCGTCGTCACGTAACTTCTGCCCATCCGAACGGCACGCAAAGCCGCTTCATTGGCGATATTGGCAAGCTGGGCTCCCGATGCCCCCGCCGTCATGCGAGCGACAAGGTTGATATCCAGATCATCTTGTTTCTGAATTCTCTTCAAATGAACTTGTAATATCGCTTCTCTCCCCTTTAAGTCGGGCAATTCCAAGCGGACCTGGCGGTCGAAGCGGCCGGGACGCAACAAGGCGGGATCCAAGACTTCCGGCCTGTTCGTCGCAGCCAGAATAATAACGCCCTTGTTGCTTTCGAAGCCGTCCATCTCCGTCAGAAGCTGGTTCAACGTCTGTTCTCGTTCATCGTTTCCAACGGCAAATTGCGAATCGCGTTTCTTCCCGATCGTGTCGATCTCATCGATAAAGACGATACAGGGAGCCTGTTTATTCGCCTGGTCAAACAGCTCCCTCACTTTGGCTGCTCCACGTCCGACAAACATCTCAACAAATTCAGAACCCGAGATGGAGAAAAAAGGAACGTTCGCTTCGCCTGCGACAGCTTTAGCCATCAGCGTTTTACCGGTCCCGGGAGGCCCCACCAAGAGAACTCCCGTCGGGCATTTAGCCCCGATCGCGGCATATTTTCCGGGATTGTTGAGGTAGTCAATAATCTCCTGAAGAGACTCCTTCGCTTCTTCCTGGCCTGCAACATCCTCAAACGATTTCCTGTCCTCGTCAGGTCTATAGACCTTGGCCGTACCCTGTCCATGGATGCTCAGACCGTCAGCACCTATTCTTCCTCTTAAGTTCTTGCTGATCCTTTTGCCGATCAAACTGAAGATCAAGATTGGAAGTCCGTATTGCAGCAAGAGCGTAAGGAGCAAGTTAGGCGTCTCGGGAATTTCGGCTGCATACGTTATCCCCTTCTCCCGCAAAATTTGCGGCAATTGAGGGTTGTCAACGACACCCGTCTTACAATACCTTACATGCCCGTCCTGCTCGATCGCGTAATTAATCTCTGTCTCTGAAAATTGAACTTGCGTAACGCTTCCGGCATCCAGTGCATCCATAAATTCCGTATACGTTGTCGTGACAACCCGGCGCGCCATAATCATCGGCATGATCATCAGATTAAAGAGTAACACGACGAGCCATACAATTCCGTAATAATACCAGAGCTTACGCGGTCTCCTTTTACTATCATTTGAATCTGTGTTTCCCATGAATCCTCCGTATGTAAAATGATATTTCTACTAAACAACGAATCTAAGTTGTGAGATGCTCATCATCCAACAACATGTTGTGTTATAATTACATTATATAAGCGCCAAAATCGTTTAGCAATAAACAGAACGGCTGCTTTTGTCGGGTGATAACTCCTCAAATAGAAGGCGAAGGTGAAAAGATGGCAAGAAAACAACCGGAAGTAACGGCACAGACGAGACGAAACCTCATGGAAGCCTACTGGGATCTCTACAGCTCCGATTTAGCAAACAAAATTACGGTGAAAATGATCACAGACCGAGCGGGATACAACCGAGGGACGTTTTACGCGTACTATTTGGATATCGAGGATTTGCATCAACAGATGGAAGACGAATTACTCCCTTCAGAAGAGAATTTTGAAAAATTGAAGGAAGCAACCGTCTCGAAGAACAGCCGTGAAATTTTGGAAATATTTACTCAGCTGGATCGAACCATGGGTAAAAAACTTAGTATTCTTTTGGGTCCCGAGGGAAGTTTATCGTTCCAATCCAAAGTGAAATCGACGTTAAAGCGCCTTATTGTGAATCACCTTCCTCTTGAGTTAAAGGAAAGTGAAAGCGTTGTTGACTATAAGACAGATATGCTCTGCGGCATTTTTTATGAAACGGTTCGCTATTGGTACGATCGAGGGAGTCATCAGTTTAGCGCGGAGGAAATGACAACCCTGATGTTGGAAACAATCTTCCTCGGTCTCTTTGGCGGTGCAGGTATTCAAAAGTGACGCCAAAAAGCTGATGTATATATAAATGAAATGATCATCAGCTTAGTGAAAGCTTATATGCGCGTTTAACAATCGTTCACATTTTAGTGGTACCGTGTATTAATAGAGGTCGGTTGACCTAACCAAGACTTCGTCAACTCCATCGGTCGCTTACACAATGCCGATGAAAACAGAGGGGGGGTCGCCTCGCGACACGATGTGTTGAGAGGCGACCTTTCTCTTTGTAAAAGGACTGGCGCAAAAAGATATTCCAACCGTCACCTCACAACAGAGTTAAAACGATCAACTGCCTGTCGGCATCGACCCGCCTGTGTTAATCTTTACGCATGGACATCGCGCTGATCACCCTTCTTTCTGTTCTCGGTTTCGGAACGCTCTGCCTGCTCTACGGATTTTTCGTGGAGCCGCTTTGGATCAGACATCGCAAAATCGAAGTGCGCTTTCCTTCACTTTATCGGCGTATTCCGTGCGCCGGCAAAAAGATCGTCTTCTTCAGCGATCTCCACACCGGCCTCTCTTCCTCCAAAAAAATGCTCCTCCGGAGAGTGCGCGCCATCATGCGCGGAAAACCGGACGTCATCATCTTCGGAGGCGATTTGGTTGAAGAGAAAACGCCTCTAGGCGACACGGAGTTTCGCGCTACGGTTCTTCGCGCGCTGTCTTCCCTCGACGCTCCCTTAGGGAAATGGGCGATCTTCGGCAATCACGATGTCGAGGCGCCGCGCTACCGCGAATGGACGCTCTCACTGTTGCGTGATGCGGGGTTCACCTTGCTGGAAAACGAGGGCATTGAGTTGGACGGTCTCCCCATTTGGGCATTCGCCGACGCGCTGCACGGTCAGCCGATGATCGACTTCGAATCGTTCTCATCTATTCAGAACCAATGCGCTCAATCGTCAGGTCTTACGGACGGCGCGATCTTTTCTCTTTATCTCGTGCATGAGTCCGACTGGTTTACTAATGCAAGACCGGCGCCGGGACCCGCTGTCGTTCTTACGGGCCACTCACACCACGGCCAGGTGACATTTTTCGGCATCCCGCTCATCAGGCCGCCGATGGGCAGGGAGCTTTGGAGAGGCATCTATCGGATCGGCGATCAGCTCACTCAGATCGTGAGCGCCGGACTCGGAACGGTTCACATTCACGCGCGGTTTTTCGCACGACCCGATATTGTGACGTTGACTTTTGTCGAGAATAGGAGCCGTGGAATCAACGAGATTGAAGTCGTCGAGCTGTAATTGTCTTTTTGGGATTACCCGTCGCCAACTTTCCCTGATCACAGATTGAAAAGCGCCCGTTTCTTTCCAACCTGTTCTTCAAGGCGACTGATATAGACTGATAAATCTTTAGGATTATGAACGCGGCTCGCCTGACGACCCCGAATCGCTTTCGACGTCGAGCCGCTGCCGAATCCGATCACGGGAACGGCGTCGCTCATCATGGCGACGTTGTACACGGAAGCGTAACCATCTCGTGCAAAACCCGTATTCTCCAAGCCTGAGCGGCAGTTGCGCTGACGGTAGAGGTAGTACGGCGCGTAACCGTGCGCACGGAGAAGATCGTGCGACTGTTCGACGGCGTCGATCAACGCCTCGTCGGGGTGAAAGACGGCGTGAGGTACGCCGTCTTCAATCAAGGAAGATCCGCGTTTCACGGCTAACGTGTGCAGCGTCACACTCTCAGGCGCAAGCCTGACAATCTCGTTGATCGACTCGAGCAAATCATCTGCGCCCTCCCCCGGCAGACCGGCGATGAGGTCCATATTGATGTCCCGGAATCCCATGGCGCGCGCCAATTTGTACGCCTTGAGCGTATCTTCGACCGCATGACCGCGACCGATCGCCCGTAGCGTCTCATCGCGCATCGTCTGCGGATTGATACAGAGACGTCGAAACTTCTTGTCGCGGATGATCTCGAGCTTCTCTTGATCGATCGTGTCGGGCCTCCCCGCCTCCATCGTCAATTCGGCATCGGCCTCTAGCGGAATCGACTTCAGGACGCCGTCGAGGTAGCGCTCAAACAAGGGGGCTGGCAGGCTGGTAGGCGTACCTCCGCCAAAGTAAACGGCAGCAATGTCGCCTTTAAACCCCCGGGAAAACGTCATCTCCACTTCCCTGACAACAGCTTCTACATACGGCTCCAGCAATTCCGCATGACGGCCGGCATCGCGAGCGATAAAACTGCAATACGCGCAGCGACTCGGACAGAAAGGCAAGCCGACATAGACGACGAAAGGATAGATGTTATCCGTCCCCTGAATGAGACCTCGGTTACATTCACTTGTCGCCGTGACGTTTGGGCGCGGATACGCCAACGACGCCAGTATGCGCTGTTCAGCAAGCGCCGTCTCGATGACGAGCGCCGCCTTTTGTTCGGAGAGCTGCCAATATCGAGTCAATCGGTCAAAGGCCTCTCCATACCACGCACGCTGAGAATCCGACTCTCTCTGTGCCGCGCGCTCGATCTCCTGACAGGCGATCTGCGTCGGACGGACACCGGTAAGCGCTCCCCACGGAAAAGAAAGTCGCGTCTCGCGCGACAAGATGACGTAGAGCTGTCGCTTCGCTTCCCGCCTCCACTCACTGTTTGCGACTTCATAAGTGATTGAGTCTCGCGCTATCCACCGCGTATCATCAAGCGCGTCTTCCGTGAATTTCGTCGTCGTGATTATGAGGCGGGAGCCCTCACCTTCACAGATAAGCGATTCGATCCTGACATTCTCTTCGTGGGGAACTTGTATGCGACCGTCCGTCCGTTGTCTCAGGCTCCCGAAGAAGAGACTCGCTATCTCGGCAAGCGCCGCCGCCCCGTCGTAACCGATCGCTTCAATCGTCAGCGTCATATGAACAACCACGAAAAAACGGCGGAGCTTTCCATCTAGAACAACCCCATCTTTGACAAGACCCACAAAACGGCAAGTGTAAGCGGCTGGTGCAGCAGGTAGACAAGCAGTGCGTTTCGACCCATGAATCGGATGGGACGGCTGATGACATGGAAGACACCCTTCTCCTTCTTCCACAGAGACTCACCTGACGCGTAGAGCGTTTGCCCGATGGCGGCGCCGAGCAGGTAATAGCCTAGGTACGGCAAGAGCGGCAATTGGTCGAGCGTGTCGACACCCGCTACGGACGAACCTAGTAGGACGAACAAGGGATTGAGCGTCTCTTCAGGCAGGATCGGCGTAATGACATTGCCGAGAATGACGGCAAGCACACCGAACGCTATCAAAAAGCCGACCAGTTTCGCCCGCTGCCTCTCCATGTCAATGGAGCTGTTAGATGATTTTGCATGCCTGACGATAAAAACGTGCTCGATAACGGCATAAAGAAGCGTCGAAAAAGCAATCACATGGATCACGTTAAAGAAAATGACGCCCGTCCATCGGGTAATCATATGGAGGATAGCCGTTAATACTGTTGCCAACGCAGAAAAAATGGCCATGCGCAGACCGCGCATCAAGTTATTAGCCGAAAACCTCGTACTGGCGCCGGAGACAAGAAGAAATAGAGCGAGAACGACAGAGCGCCCGATATCGTAAAACCAGTAGGAATCCTGAAACGCGAAAGCGTCGACACGGAAAACGTACCGGACGTCGTACATCGCATGGTGCCACACCATCAAGAGCAAAGCGAACCCGCGAAGAAAATCAATCTCCGGAATGCGTTCATTCTTTTTGTTTTCTTGTTCTTTCTTCACCCTGTCCTCACGATATTATACCGACGTGCAATAAAAAAAGGCGGTCGCGAGGAGTCTGCATCTGCGACTTCCTCACGACCACCACGATCAATTAATATCGATTAGCTTTCGCGCGGGTAACGAAGCGCCGACTGAGCGGCGGCAAGGCGCGCGATCGGAACGCGGAACGGTGAGCATGAAACATAGTCCAGTCCGAGGATCTGGCAGAATTCGACGGAGTACGGATCGCCACCATGTTCACCGCAGATTCCGAGTTCGAGCTCGGGTTTTACCTTGCGACCGAGGTCAACGGCGACTCTCATCAGTTTACCGACTCCGAAACGGTCAAGATGCGCCGTCGGATCGGCATCGTAAATGCCTTTCCGGTAATACGTCTCGAGAATCTTGCCTGCGTCGTCACGCGACAATCCGAAAGTCATCTGCGTCAAGTCGTTCGTGCCGAAGCTGAAGAAGTCGGCTTCCATGGCGACATCGTCCGCCAAGAGACATGCGCGCGGAATCTCGATCATCGTTCCCACCAAGTACCTGAGCGACTGACCCGACTCGGCGATGAGACGGTCGGCCGTCTCCTTGATCACACGATTCAGATACTCGAGTTCCTTGACTTCACCGATCAACGGCACCATGATCTCCGGCAACACGGAATACCCGTCCGCCGTTGCCTGCAAGGCGGCCCTGATGATCGCTTCCGTCTGCATCTCGGCGATCTCGGGGTAGCTGATGGCGAGGCGGCATCCGCGGTGACCGAGCATCGGGTTAATCTCGCTAAGCTCCGTCACAATGCTGTTGAGACGTTCGTTTGTAATACCGAGCTCCTCGGCGAGTTCCGCAATCTCATCCTCCGATGTCGGCAAGAACTCATGCAAAGGCGGATCGAGAAGGCGGATGATAACCGGCAAACCGTCCATCACGCGGAAAAGACCGTAGAAGTCCGCCTGCTGCATCGGCAGAATTTTCGCCAACGCCGCTCTTCTCGACTCTTCATCGCGCGCGACGATCATTTGGCGGAACAGGAAGACGCGGTCGGCTTCAAAGAACATGTGCTCCGTTCTCGTCAACCCGATACCGACAGCACCGAGGTCGCGGGCGACCTGCGCGTCGTGCGGCGTGTCGGCGTTTGTGCGGACTTTCATGTCACTGATCTCGTCCGCCCACTCCATAATCACTTGGAAGTTGCCCGACACTTCAGCGTCACGCGTCTCGATCACTCCTTCGTAAACGATACCCGTCGATCCGTCAAGCGAGATGGACGAATCGGGACCGTAGACCGTATCGCCGATCGTCAGCGTCTGCATTTTCTCGTTGATGATTGCCTCGGAACATCCTGCGACACAGCATTTGCCCATGCCGCGCGCCACGACTGCCGCGTGCGAAGTCATGCCGCCTCTCGATGTCAAGATGCCCTCCGCGGCATTCATGCCCTGAATGTCCTCCGGAGACGTTTCCTCGCGGACGAGAATCACGCGGCGGTTCTCCTCTTTCGCCTTTGCCGCCTGTTCGGCCGTAAAGGCGAGCTGCCCGTAGGCGGCCCCGGGAGAAGCCGGCAACCCCTTCGCGATACGTTTGCCTTTGGCGAGCGCGTCGGGATCGAATGCGGGGTGGAGTAAAGCGTCGAGCTGTTTCGGATCGATGCTGAGAAGCGCTTCTTCGCGAGAAATCATGCCCTCCGTCACCATATCGACGGCAATTTGCAGAGCGGCCGTCGCCGTGCGCTTGCCGCTCCTCGTCTGAAGAATGAAAAGCTTGCCGTTCTCGATCGTAAACTCGAGATCCTGCATGTCGCCGTAGTGCGATTCAAGCTGCTCCGCGATCTCGACGAACTGCTTATACACTTCCGGCATCTGTTCTTCCAGGTGATCGATCGTCAGCGGCGTGCGAACACCGGCGACGACATCTTCACCCTGAGCGTTCATGAGGTACTCGCCGTAGAGTTCATTTTCGCCCGTGGAGGGGTTGCGCGTAAAAGCGACACCCGTGCCCGATGTATCGCCCATATTGCCGTAGACCATCTCCTGGACGTTAACGGCTGTTCCCCAGTGAGAAGGGATATTATTCATCTGGCGATAGTAAACGGCTCTATCCGTATTCCATGAGCGGAATACGGCCTCAACGGCGAAAATAAGCTGCTTTTTCACATCTTGCGGGAACGGTTCTCCCTGCTCGCGTTCAAAAATTACTTTAAAATCGGCCACGATCTTCTCCAAATCCGCGACGGACAGGTCGAGATCTTGCGTGACACCGGCTTCGGCTTTGACGCGATCGAACGCCCCTTCGAAATGCGAGCGTGAAATATTCAGCACCACGTCGGCGAACATCATGATGAAGCGGCGATAGCTGTCGAGAACAAAACGGCGGTTGTCGGTCAGCTTCGTCATCCCGTCAGCTACAATGTCGTTAAGACCCAGATTGAGGACCGTGTCCATCATGCCCGGCATTGAAGCGCGAGCGCCTGAACGAACGGACAGGAGCAACGGTTTGTCCGGATTCCCGAATTCTTTTCCCGTCGCTTTTTCAAGCTTTTCGAGTGACGCGAAGATCTCATCTACGATCTCCGGAGCTATCTTCTCCTCGTCGCCGTAGTAGCGATTACATGCTTCGGTCGTCACTGTGAATCCGTTGGGCACGGGCAACCCCATCCCCGCCATTTCGGCGAGGTTGGCGCCTTTGCCGCCCAACAAGTTACGCATCGAAGCGTTTCCTTCAGAAAACATGTAGACGTATTTCGTCATGTGTATTCCTCCAATTTTCGGTTTTAAAAAGCACCGACTTTCACACATCGGTGATATGCACTGCTTTTCTATCTTCTACGGCAGATCGAACTTGCCGTCGAAATAGCTAATAAGTTGCTTGATGGGAATGCGCACTTGCTCCATCGAATCGCGCTCGCGGATCGTCACGGCGTGATCTTCAAGCGAATCGAAGTCGAATGTCACGCAATAAGGCGTCCCGATCTCATCCTGGCGCCGATAACGCCTTCCGATCGATTGACGGTCGTCAAATTCGCAGACGTAATGCTTGACGAGCTCGCGATACACTTGTTCCGCTTCTTCACGGAGCTTATTGGAAAGCGGCAACACGGCGACCTGAACAGGCGCCAGAAAAGGCGCAAACCGCAAGACCGTCCGCTGCTCCCCGTTCGCCAGCTCCTCCTCTTCGTACGCTTCGCTGAGCATGGCGAGCACGAGGCGGTCGACTCCGAGAGAAGGCTCGACGACGTACGGAACGTATTTCTCGCCTTTTTCAGGATCGAAATAACTCAAATCTTCTTTCGCGTGTTCTATGTGTTGTTTCAAATCGTAATCGGTCCTGTCGGCGATTCCCCAGAGCTCACCCCAACCGAAAGGATACAGGTATTCGATATCGGTCGTCGCGAGCGAATAGAAAGAGAGTTCCTCCTGGCTGTGAGGGCGCATACGGAGCTTATCCTCCGGCAACCCGAGATCCTTCAGCCATTCAACGCAGAAATCGCACCAATATTCGAACCATTCGAGGTCGGTTCCGGGCTCACAGAAAAACTCAAGTTCCATCTGCTCAAACTCGCGCGTCCTGAAGATAAAGTTCCCCGGCGTAATTTCGTTGCGGAACGCTTTTCCGATCTGTCCGATCCCGAAGGGAATCTTCCTGCGCGATGTGCGCTGGACGTTGCGATAGTTGACGAAAATGCCCTGTGCCGTCTCAGGACGCAGGTAAAGTTGAGAGAGACTGTCTTCTGTGACGCCTTGGTACGTTTTGAACATCAAGTTGAATTTGCGCACGTCCGTAAAGTTATGCGCTCCGCATTGAGGACACGGAATCTCATGCTCATGGATGTATTCGTGAAGCGCCTCATTCTCCCAACCGTCGACATTGAGCTTAATGCCTTGCTCGACATTCCAGTGATCGATCAGTTGATCGGCTCGCGAACGTGAACGACACTCCCTGCAATCGATCATCGGGTCGGAAAAACCGGCGACGTGTCCCGACGCTACCCAAACTTGCGGGTTCATCAGGATTGCCGCGTCGATCCCGACGTTGAGAGGACACGTCTCGACAAAGCGGCGCCACCACGCGGCCTTAAGACGATTTTTCAGCGTCGTACCGTATGGACCGTAATCCCACGAATTGGCAAGACCGCCGTAAATTTCAGATCCTTGGTAAATAAAGCCTCTGTTATTGCACAGGGCAACAATATCGGCGAGGGCGTGTTGTTTTCTTGACATGAGAGTCCTCTTTCCCGGTTTTCAGCTGGTCACCATTTTTTATTGTATGTGGTTATTATTCGAAAGGCTCCGCCGCTTCCGCTTCAGCCTCCTCGGACGCTTTCTGAGCCGCCTCTTCAGCAGCCGCCTTGCGCTCTTCGGCTTCAAGCTGGGCGATCAGACGCTCGGCGATCAGAGAGGCGTCTTCCACCGTAATGCCGGCTTGACTGAAGATCTCCTCATCGGAAAAGCGGTCAGCTTGGCGCATGACACGACTCTGTTCCTCGAGGCGCTCTTCTTCTTCTTTCGCGCGCGCTTCGCGTTCAGCCGCTTCTCTCGCCGCGATTATCAACGGATGCTCGGGAACGACGACATCCCATTTGCCGTAACGGTAGACGACGGTTCCCGCAGCGATTTCTTCGCTGGCGAGCGACACGTTGTTCGGTGTCCCCGAATCGACTGTCGGTCTCGCGCCAGAGGTCAGCTGCCGCGCTCTCCTGGCGGTCAGCATCGCAAGCACATATCGATTCTCCGCTCGCGGCAATAATGATTCAATTGAAGGATATGTCAACATTGGTAACTCCCATCCGTTTAGCTCTCAATCTCCAAACAATCGTTAAAAAACGACAACCTCGTAAATTATACTCCGTCTCATTCACTCTCGTCAACAAAAAGCCTTGTCACGCGCCTCTTTTCAGTCCTCATGATCGCTCGGATGTCTGAAACGGCGTTTTCCACAACATCATTGATGACAAGGTAGTCGAAGGACTCGATGTAGCCCATTTCGCGCTCCGCTGTCTTCAGGCGCTGCTCGATACGCTCAAGGCTTTCCGTCCCGCGATCGATCAGACGCTCGCGCAACACATCTAACGAGGGGGCGATTAAGAAAACCAAGACGGCATTGGGATCGTTTTTTCTGAGTTCAAGGGCGCCTTTGACCGTCAAGTCGAGCAAAACGTCAATTCCCTTGTCCGTCTTTTCTGCAATGAGTGATTTAAGTGTGCCGTAATATTCGTCACAATAAAAATCGTGCTCGAGCATATCGCCCTCATTGATCAATGCGCGGAATTCATCCTTAGATACAAAATAGTAGGCAACGCCGTTCTCTTCACCTGTGCGCGGCTTGCGAGTCGTAACGGAAATCGAATGGAAAAGGCTCGGGTCACTCGCTGTAAGCGCCTTGATGATGGAATCTTTACCGACACCGGACGGACCGCTCAACACGACAAGCAGACCTCTCTTATTGCTTGCATTTCGGTCATTCCTCATCACTCTTCTCCTCCCTGTCTCTTAGTTCGAGCTGCAACAATTCCGGTTTGATGGCTGATATCACCACGTGGTCGCTGTCCATCACTAAGACAGACTGCGTCTTCCTGCCGCCCGTCGCATCAATGAGCGAAAAACGGTCGCGAGCATCTTGTATCAACCGCCTTGCCGGCGCCGAATCCGATGTCACGACCGCAATCAAGCGTGCACGTGCGACGAAATTTCCGTGTCCGACAGGTATCATTTCGTAAGACATCTCACCCTCCTCATTCCAGATTCTGAACTTGTTCGCGGATTTTTTCGATCAGCGTCTTCATTTCGACAACCGTCTGTGTCAATACGAGATCACCCGCCTTCGATCCGATCGTATTCGTTTCTCTCAATATCTCCTGAATGAGAAAGTCGAGCCGCCGTCCGATCGGCTCCGATGAACGGAGTCCCTCTTCCAAAGCGCTAATATGTGCCGCGAGGCGCGTCACTTCTTCATCGATCGACGCGCGATCGGCGTAGAGCGCCGTCTCCGCAAAAAGTCGCTGATCGTCATACCACTCCGGCCTTTTCTCCTCAAGCAATTCTTCTGCCCTAGCCAACAGTTTTTCGCGGTAAATCGTCGGAACCTCGGAGGCGCGTTCCTCGACGATGGCGGTGTATTCTCTGAACTCGGCAACTTTATCGAGCAAATCGTTCGCAATAAAACTGCCTTCCTCTTCCCGCGCATCGTTGAGTTTTTGAAAGGCGCCTTCGACCGCCTCGATAATCAGTGAGGCGACGAGCTCATCGTCATCGTCCTCCTGCCCGGCATACAAAACACCGTCACAGCGCGACAGCCAGCCGACACGATCGACCGACATCGTACCGGCCATGAGTTCGAGTTCATCCAAGGCATCTAAATACGATCGGGCGAGTTCCCGGTCGACGACGATCCGCCCGGAAGGCGCTCCGCCGGCTTCCTCCGTGATTCTTATCTCTACGCGACCGCGCGATAAGTATTCCTGTGCTTTTGCGCGTATACTCGGCTCGTAAGCGTTGAATGCGGACGGCATCCGTATCGACAATTCGAGAAAACGGTGATTGACGGAACGACACTCCGCCCGGAATGTCCTGTTCCCGGCAGTCGCGTCGGCTCTTCCGTATCCTGTCATACTTTTAGGCATAGTCACTCCTATACAATCGTTAGGTTGATTCAAAATAATCGAACACGCCGTCTTCTCCGAGATAAAGCGGTCGGAATTCAAGCTGATCGCACGACGCAATCAGATATTTGACGCCGTTGATCTTCGGTCCTTCGAGATATAGCGGTACGGCGTGATGAATATGACCGAACACGCAAACGTCGACTCCTTCCTCCTCCAGACGTACGCTCAGTATCGAGCCATCTCCTTCCTCCGAGATGGGCGGATAGTGCATCAGGGCGATACTCGGCCGTTCACCTCCTTCACTCGCTCTCAGTCGTTTGAGCTCTTCCAGAGAAAGGTCAAGCCTGATGCGCTCACGATTCAGGACTTTTTCATCATCTTGTGAAAAGTCCTTATCTTGAGGCAAGAGCCATCCGCGCGCCCCGCACACGTGAAAGCCGGCTACGGTGAGCGCGTCGTTTCGCAGAAAGCGCAACGTATGAAAGGCCTTCTCCTGACAGAATTGCTCCATCTTCCTCATCGTCGTCCACCAGTAATCGTGATTGCCGCGCAGAAGTATCTTCTCGCCCGGCAACGCATCCAACAAACCGAAATCGAGCTCGGCTTCCTCAAGCGAATTCCCCCACGAGATATCGCCGCCGACGAGTACGGTATCGCCGTCCGATACGTCGCGACGCCAGTGCTCGACGATACGCTCGACGTGATTCGCCCAACGGCTCCCGAATATATCCATCGGTTTGTCGACGGATAGAGCGAGGTGGAGGTCGGATATGGCAAATAACTTCATGTCGTATCTTCTATTCTTCACGTCTGACGACGCGTTCCTGAAAATGATTGTACACCGCTTCCGCTACCGTGTGCGGTATTCCTGTGACGCTCTTCAGCTCTTCAAGGCTCGCCTCGCTGATTTTTTTGCTCGTGCCGAAATGTTCGAGCAGCCTTTTTCTCCGTGCGGGGCCGACGCCCGGTATGGTCTCCAGCGCATAGCGCATCGCCCGTTTCTCCCTGACTTTCCGGTTGTGACGCAAGGCGAAACGATGCGCCTCATCCTGAATCGATGTCAGTAAATGGAGAAGACCGAGCCTCTTTGCGCGTGCATCCTCCGTCTCACGTTGCAGGTCATCTGTTCGTCCGCCGCGTTCGTTTTCACGAAGGTACGAACAGAGTGAGCCCGCTGTCGCCAGTTCCACGATATTACCGGATGGCAATACGAGGCCGCGCGTGCGATGGCGGTCATCTTTCACCATACCTGCGACCGGGAGTCCGTGCCGATCTACGAGCGGGAGCACAGTGGCAACGTGACCGACGCCGCCGTCAACAAGGATGAGATCGGGTCGATTTCCGAACGACTCCTCATCTAATCGCGCAAGTCGCCGACTGACGATTTCAGCAAGCGCCTTGTAATCGTCAATCCCCTCAAATCCTTTAATCGAAAAATGCCTGTACGACGCTCTCTCAGGCTTACCTTGCCGAAAGACGACCATCGATCCCGACCGCGCGCCTTTCCCGTAATGCGAAACGTCATACGCTTCAATGCGGAAAGGAAGGCGTTCGATTCCGACGAGCCGTCCGAGCAACATGAGCGTCTGCTCGAGCACATGAGGATCTGAGCCGCGAGAGAGCGCACGTCGCGTCAACGCCCGATCGGCATTCGTCGTCGCCAGCTCCAAAAGCGCCTTTTTGGGGCCTCGCTGAGGGCGACGAATCGTCACGGCGCGACCGCGTTTTTCGCGCAAAAAGAGCGTGAGCAACTCCGGCTCGTCCGGTAAGGCAGACACGAGAATCTCAGGCGGTATTTGTGACGAGACGCGGTAATGGTCGCGTATGAACGTCGAAAGATACGTTCCGTCGTGACCGCCGCTATCCTCGGCAAACGTGTGGACGCACCCCGTCACGCGCCCGTCTCTCACTTCAAGTTTCGCGATAGCGACTTCATAGCCGTTACGGTGAAGCGCCAGAACATCGCGGTCGCCTCCGGCGACATCGACGACGCGTTGCTGTTCGCGCAATCGGTTGAGCGCCTGCCATTTTCCTCGCAAGACTGCAGCCTCCTCAAAGTCGAGCCTGTCGGATGCCGCCAACATATCGCTGTGCAATCTCTTGATCAAGTCATCCGTACGACCCTCAAGAAAAAGGCAAACTTCATCGACGATCTGTCTGTAATCTTCCTTCGAAATCCGACCAGCACAAGGTGCCAGACAGTACCCGATGTGGGCATTGAGACACGGTCGCTCTTTACCTATCTCGCGGGGCAAGTCACGCTTGCAACGACGGAGAGGAAAGATCGAGCCGAGCACCTGTAGCGCGCGGTTCACGTCTCCGCTCAGCCACGGGCCGAAGTATCGCGCTCCCTCCTCGATGTCGTCGCCGACGCGAAAAGCTCTCATTACGCGCGGAAATTCCTCCTGCAGCGTGACATGAATATATGGGTATTCCTTGTCGTCACGCATGAGGATGTTGTAGCGAGGCCGGTACTTCTTAATGAGATTCGCCTCTAAGATAAACGCTTCCAATTCATTGTCACAGATGATCGTGTCATAAGAGGCAATGCGCGAAATCATGGAGGCGATGCGATCGTCGACATCGGGGTTCGCGGTGAAGTAATTGGCGAGACGCTGTCGCAACGAGTTCGCTTTTCCCACGTACAAAACAGAACCCGATTTGTCACGCATGAGGTAGACTCCGGGTTCATTTGGCACCAATTCAAGTTGTGCGTTAAATGTATTTTTGTTCGTTTGAAGCGCTGTCATCCGGTAGATGACCCCCTCTGGACGGTGAAAGCTCCCGCCGACTTTTTATTCGCCGGCCGTTACGTATTGGGTGAGCTTCTTCAGCGCCTCTTCCTCATCGTCACCTTCGGCAGATACGGTGAGATAGTCACCATGCTCGATTCCGAGAGACAGGACGCCGAGCAGGCTTTTTGCGTTCGCGCGACGACCGTCTTTTTCAATATAAATGCTTGAATCGAAATTAGACGATATCTGGATAACCATCGCGATCGCTTTCATTAATGTCTCCTCTTTACAATGAAAGACGACATCTTGTTTTGACATGGCGTTCCTCCGTTCCGGACATCCCGACAGACAGGAATATAATCGTAAAATTAGTATAAAAATATGGTCAAGACACTGTCAATCAGTGTTTGAACAACTTAATACGGCTAATTCGCCTAATTTCTTGTCGATCGCACGATAAATTCAGTTAATTTGTCAAGCCTCAATGGTCTGATCAATGATCTTTGCCGCCCTCAGCAAGACTGCCTCGCATCAACACGGCGGCTTCCCCCGTATCGCGATAGTAGCCGCGCCGTTGACCGACCTTGACAAAGCCTGAGTTCTCGTAGAGAGAAAGCGCCGCCACATTTTGCTCGCGCACCTCAAGAATCCATGCCGTCTTCCCGTGAGCCAAGGCGGTCTTTCTTACTGTATCCAACAACATACTTCCGAGACCTTGACGACGGTATTGAGGGTGAACGCCGATCGACATGATCTCGCACTCATCGTCCAGCCACCGCGCGATGACAAAACCGACGGGTGAGCCGATTGACAACCCCTCGCGGTTCGAGGGACAGAGAATGAAGACACCCGGTACACGCCCGATGAATCCTGCGATAGCGTCTTTACCCCACGGGACGGGTTTTGCGATATCATCGAGCGCTGCGATATCGCTGAGATCCCCTTTCATGGCTTCCCTTACGAGCCAAAACGATCCGTTACGCGCAACGTAGCGAAAAACGAGAGGACGCCTCTCCTCTCTCTCCGTCATGGAATCCTGACTTTTCTTCATGTCACACATACAAAGGGAAGCTACACGTCATGTCTGCTGTCCAAGTCCGGCGCGCTCAGCAGAAGAAAGAAGGCCGTACCGGGCGTCAAGCAGGAACGGATCGGTCTCCGCGCCACCGGATTTAACCTTCTCCCTCGCAATTTGCGCGACGACGGAAGCGCGTATGACGCGCTGATGTACGGGCGCGAACGTGACGTCAAACGGGATAGAGAGACCGTCGCGCTCCATTGTTTGTCGGAAGACATCGATACCGTCGCCTGTCAGCGTCACGACCTCACCGGACGCGATCTCGTGCGTGATCGACTCAACCCACCGGGCGATCGACCGAGGCTCGCCCGCGAGCACGTGTTCGTCCCCTCGAAACAGTCCGCCGAATACGCGTCCGCCCCGCGCATCGAACATAGCGAAGACGGGGCGCTTATCGCAGACGGTCGAACGTGCCAAAGCGTGCAAAGAAGATACGCCGACGGCCTTTGCGCCTACGGCGTAAGCCATCGCTTTCACCGAAGAAAGACCGATTCGAATCCCGGTAAAAGAACCGGGACCCGTCGTCACGGCGAAGAGATCGACATTCTTCACCGTGAGGTCGGCCTGTCCGAGAACGTACTCTATGGCCGGCTGGAGCGTCACGCCATGCCTGTATCCTGTCGATAGCAACAATTCCGCGACGGGAACTTCGCAATTGAGAACGGCAACCGACAGCGTCTTCCCCGATGTATCGACTCCTAGCGCAATCATCGTTCCCGCCATTCTACGCCGTCCAAAAGTCGGCGAAAATTGTCTGCATCGCCTTCTCTTCCATCAGGGAAAATGAAGTGAAGGATACGCTCATCATCGTCCCTGCCATACGTGATAGCCAGTTCGATCACATCGTCATGGAGCGCGTCTCGCACGCGGTCGCCCCACTCGATGAGCGTGATGCCGTCCTGATAAGAAATCTCGTCAAAACCGTGACGGATAAAATCATCTGCCCCGTCGAGGCGGTAGACATCGAAATGGTTGAGTGAGGGCCGCCCTTTATCGGCAGGTTCATGGATGTGAAGCAGCGTAAAAGTCGGGCTGGAGACGTGTCCTTTGACGCGCAGCGCCTCCGCCACGCCGCCGACAAAACAAGTCTTGCCCGCCCCGAGGCTCCCCGTCATCAAGACGACATCGCGCGCACGGAGTACCGACGCAAAGAGAAATCCGAGCTCTCGCGTCTCCTCCGCCGATTTCGTCTTGACAGAAAAATTCAACAAACCCTCATCGCTCCCGTCAACTGTACAACGATACTGCTCCCCCACGCCGAAAAGTGGCAGAGTCGGATCTGCCACTTTCTCGAACACATAGAATGATTTGTCCCGGCGCATTAACGCTTGGAGAACTGAGAAGCTTTTCTCGCTTTTTTGAGTCCGGGCTTTTTGCGTTCTTTGACACGCGCGTCTCTCGTCAGGAATCCGTGCTTTCTCATCGTCTTCTTGAACTGCTCGCTGTCAGCGTCGACGAGAGCGCGAGCGATCCCGTGACGAATGGCGCCCGCCTGACCGGCAATACCGCCACCGCGCACATTAACGACGATATCATAACGATCGGTAACGTTTGCAGCGACGATGGGCTGACGCACGATCATGCGAAGAGTCTCCAAAGGGAAATACTCATCAAACGGTTTTTTATTAACTGTGATCCTGCCGGAACCCGGGTACAGCCTGACGCGCGCCACGGCTTCCTTCCTGCGTCCCGTTCCGTAAAAAAATCCTTGCTGGTTAGCCATATCTCTATTCTCCCGTCACTATAACTCGATTCTTTCCGGCATTTGCGCCTCGTGCTTGTGGTTCGGTCCGGCGTAAACTTTAAGCTTGCGGAACATTGCGCGCCCGAGCGAATTCTTCGGTAGCATACCGCGAACGGCTTTCTCCAAAACGCGTTCAGGGTGCTTTTCCATCATGCGCTCGTAAGGAACTTCGCGCAGTCCGCTCGGATAGCCTGTATGGCGCCTGTAGAGCTTCTGCTGCTCTTTCTTGCCGGTGAGAACGACTTTGTCGGCATTCACAACGACGACAAAATCACCCATGTCCATATGAGGGGTGTATTCCGGTTTATTTTTTCCGCGGAGGATGGACGCGATCTCCGTCGCCAACCGACCGAGGACTTTCCCTTCGGCGTCGACGAGATACCAGCGGCGATCCACCTCGCTTGCTTTAGGCATATACGTTTTCATCGTTATTATCTTCCTCCAACTATTGCGCACGACACACGTCGGCGCGACACGGAGACCATCTTAACAGGATGTTTCGTCCGTGTCAACACGTTTTCAAAATAACTTTGTAAATCGACTGAATTCGATTGTTTCATTCGTTATTCACAAGTTTACTCGATCTGAGTACACAAATTAAACAGGCTAACGGGGCGGTCGACGAGAATCGTAAACATCTCGTTCGGGCGGTCGATTCCGCAAGGTTTGAGGAGGGCGATCCGTGCGTTGCGGAGAACGCCTCTCTTGATCCGGAGGCCGGGATCGGCGTACTTCGCCGTCGGACGGCCCTCTTCTTGCCTCCTGATAACGCCTCGCATCGTACGGTTGACGTCTAACGACGGCTCGTTGAGGTCGACGCCTTCCGCTCCCCGCGACACGGACGAAGAGCCATATGAAAAGAGATACGATCGACAAAAGGCCGATCGCCATCAAAACTTGAAAGACGACGGGCAGAGCTTTAATACTCGCAAGCACACCCGGCTCACCGTTTCCGTCCGTCGTTTCAGGTAAGCTCGAAATGACGCCGGGAAAAACATTCACGTCGGTGCGGCTCGGATCATCAGGATCCCTCGCGTCGGAGGGTTCCGACGGCACGACACTCGTAGTCGTCGGTACAGTGGGAAAGGTCGGTGTCAGAAGGTGAACGCGATCCTCAATGACGGGACAGCCGAGCCTTTTCGCCCCCTCTTCCATGAGCGCGCGCACAGGTATGGCACGCCCGAACATCTGGTTGGATGCGTACGCGCTCGGCAGCGTGATCCCGAGAGCGGCGCAGATGATCAGCTTCCCGTCTTGCGTCACGCCGGAACCGACGAGACATTTGCCTGCCTGAGGCGTTGTGCCTGTCTTGACGCCCGTATACCGGACAAAATACTGCGAATCGAGCAATTCCGCTCCATAAGCGATAAGGCCGTTCGAATTGTACATCGGCGCCCAGAAAGCGTCTTTATGAATCTCGTTGGGCGGCATTCGATAACGCCGCAACCCCACGATGTGTGCGATTTGCGGGTTTTTCAACGCTTCGAGCGTAATGTACGCGAGATCGCGCGCCGTCGTATAGTGACTGTCGTCGGGCGCATCGAAGCCTGCGGGATTCGTAAAGTGCGTGTTCTCGAGCCCTAATGCCGTGACCTGCGCATTCATTTTTTTCATAAAATACTCTTGCGACAGATCGGGATCATTTGTATTCGACGGGTCAATCGCGCCGTAAACGCCGCCGTAATTCTGAGCGATCACGCGCGCGACATCGTTGGCGGACGCGATGAGCAGCGCGGCCAGCGCGTCGAGCGTTCGGATCTCCTCGCCCTCTTTAAGGCCTTTGATACGCGCCGAGCCCGGATCTTTCAGCGTAATGGCGGATTTAGAAACGCGCAACATGCGGTCAGGGTCATAATTTTCATCGTTCACAAGGGTGAGGGCCGTCATAATCTTGGTCGTACTTGCGTTTTGGCGTCGAGCATCGGCATTGTGCTCCAAAATGACTTCTCCCGTGTTTCCGTCGATGACACAGTAAGAGGCGATTTTGACTTCTTCGTAGCTCATCCAGGCGCCGTTCATCCAACCGCCACCTGTTGCGACGACATGGGTCACGTTGGCAAACACGAGGGTGAGCGACAAAATCAAAAACAAAATGAAAGCCGTCCGGCATCCGGCAGAAACGCGAGCGCCTGTCATGATTCTCTTTGCTTCCTGTCGTCCGATGCGCATCATACGCTCCCTAATCAGCCGATTTATCGGCATCGGCGTCAATCTCGCCGAACGCCTTCCTGTAAGCATCTAAGATTTGACCGATCGATTCGTTTTCTCCTTCTCGTTCCTCCAGCGCCGACTCAAGCCACTCAAGGCGCGTGCGTCGATTCTCGTTTGCCACGATCGACGGTCGAATCAAAAAATAGAAGATTAAAAATAAGACCGATGCGGCGATGACGGCAATGATCAAGACTTGAAACATCCTTGTCGTGCCTGTGCGCGACGGAGCGGAGCCATGCGCATAATCGCCTCCCGAGCGAAGGACTTCCTCCTGCTCTCTCTTGGACGCCATTTGCACGCGTCCTGTGCCGTCCTCATCGGCCGCACGCTGCAGAATACCGCTGCTCGCGAGGCTTGCGCGGACGGGCAGCAGCTTGTGCTCTCTCCTTCGCTTCGAGCTGTCGCGCGCTTCTTCCCTGATACGCTCTTGACGCGCTTCCTTGCGCCACTCGTTGATCGCAGGCGCGATATCGGCATCGGGCAAAGCGAGCAGCACTTTCTCGAATTGTTTCTCAGCTTCAGGAAAACGCTGAGATTTTGCAAGAAGGAGTCCGTAGAGACTCGACGCCTCAATGAAATGCGGCCATCGTACGCTCACTTTTTCCAACGCGATCATCGCGACGTCCGTATTGTCCGTTCTTACCTGATCAATCGCGCGGTTGTAGACGGAGAGGATTCGCTCGCGTTCGCTCGCAGAGACAGGCAGCTCACGAGGCAAGCTGTCAAGCTTCGCGTACTTAGAGATCACGCGATCCCAGTCGAATACATTCGCCTTATTTTTTACGGGAGAGTTCGTATAATCCATATCCGGTCCTTCTTCCTCAACTGACTGTACAGACCTGCGCCTCCCCGCCCAAGAGGTCATGCACGGCCGATTTAACGCCTGCCGCCAAGTAAAGAGATCCGCAGGCGCAAATGAACGCCTTTTTCTCTTCCGCGATCGTCAACGCCTTTTCTAATGCGGCATCTATATCCGCCTCCGCGATGACGACTGTTTCCCTCTCATTATGCACTAAGAAGGAGGCGGCCGTTTTCGCCAATGTCTCGGCATCGAGTTTGCGCTCGCTAGGCGGTTCCGTCGCGATAATCCCCGCGACGGAGAAATTCGAATCGGTCAGGAGCGCCCTCAACATCTTCTCGTAATCCTTATCGGCGAACAATCCGAGAATGAACACGACGGGATCGCCGTCGGACAAACGACAAAGCGCCTCCTTAAGGCCGAGCATTCCTTGAAGGTTGTGAGCGCCGTCGAGAAGGATAAAGGGCGACCGCGACAAGACTTCGAGACGCGCCGGCCAGACCGTCGTTTCAATTCCGCGATGGATCGCTTCAATGTCCGCCAATCCCGCATTCGATATGGCGAGCGCAGACTGCATCGCATAGATCGGCTGGTAAGGTCCGAGGAGTTTCGTCGAGTATTCGCGGCCGGTGTGGCGCGAGCGGAATCTCTGTCCCTCTCTGCCGTACTCTAGGATCTCGATGTCGTCGTATCCGACAAACGTAAGAGGAGCGCGCAAATCACGACATCTCTCTTCAAGCACGCGACGCGCATCGGCCGCGTCATCGGGCGAGAGGAGCGCGTCCGACGGATTGTAAGCGTAGACAGGTACCTCGTACTTGATGACGCCTGCCTTCTCGCTCATAATTTCCGTCATTGTATTGCCGAGACGGTCCATGTGGTCGTACCCAGGCGACGCCATCAGGACTGCGATCGGTTTCTCAAGGATGTTGGTTGAATCGAGGCGTCCGCCGAGCCCCGTCTCCAACACAGCGTAATCACAGCCTCGTTCTTTGAACCAGAGAAAAGCGACGGCCGTGATCATGTCAAACTGCGTCACGTGCATGCCGGTTTCCTCGGCAACGAGTTCAGCTGCTTTCCCGACAGTGCCCATCAGGCGGACGACATCGGCATCGGGAATTTCACCTGTCGTCAAATCGGCATCGTACCGCGCCAGATCGGACGGACCGTCGAGCACGCGCATGCGCTCATTAAAACGGATGAGATAGGGTGACGTATACCATCCGACTTTATGACCTGCCTGACACAGAATATGCGTCAGGAAACTGCTGATCGAACCTTTGCCGTTCGTACAGGCGACATGGAATGATCCCATATGACGCCAAGGGTCACCGAGGTGGCGGTACAGATGGAGAGCCCGATCGCAGCTCAGGCTCGCTCCGAAAACCTCCGCTTTGTTAATAGTATTCAGCGCATCTTGTATGTTCATTAATTAATCAAAATCCTCCGGGAAAAACTAAAGAAAATCATAACAGATATTTTGAAAGGACGTCACTCGGTCGAGTTGACATCTGTACGAATTATTGCCGTTGTATACTGTGCGTCAGCATCTTCACGTTAAAGATTACCCTGCGCGACGTTGTCATCACTTTCCTCGTCGTTGTCGCTACGACACTGTTCGTCCTTGAACACATAGAATTTGCCCGTCACGCGATTGCCGAGTATTACGAAAAGGAGCGCGATTAATCTGGCGAGCGGTAAACCGGTGAACACTTCATACTTAATCCCGAACCCGTAATACAAAAGCGGATAAAACAAGTAGATGAAAAATACTGAAATGGCGACACGTGTGCCGGTAAACCTCAGAAACTCCATGAAGACGCTACCTGACGACCGGAAGACCCAGATGCGGTTCATCACGTAAGCGACGATGACAGATGCAATGATTGCCGGGAGATTCGACAGGTACCAGTGAGAAAGACCCAGCAGACGGCTGAGCAACGTGAACACACCGAGGTCCACAATCGTCGCCACAACACCGGAGATGAAATAACGGATGAATTCCCGCGTGAAGAACAAATCCTTCACGCGAGCCATTATTTTCCTCATAGTTCATCCCCATCGGGAGGATAATCATTTTTCTCAGCGTCTTTGATACCTTGCAGACGTTTCAACGGTATGCGACGCCTCGGACGACTCGTTCCCATACCGGGCTGTATAATGATCCCATTTGTTTCGACGACCGAGTCAGGCTCTACAACATCCTCAACGTTATCTTTGGACTTATAATCATCTTCATCACGTGCAAAGTCGGACACGGTTTCGCGACCCAAACGACGCGCCGATGATATCTCCACGGCTTTTTGAAGATCAGCCCACTCACCTTCTAAATAATGAACAGACGCCTTCTCTACACCGGAAGTCATGACCGCTTCCCGATCATATAATGATGTTTCGTCCAACTCGTCACCATTAAAGCTGCCTCGAGTGCGCATGGCATCATTCGTCTCGTCGTTATCCGCCGATCGATCTATCATATCGACAACCCCGAGTCGTTTCCAAGATTCTTTTTTCCACGCGAGATTATCATCTTCCGGAACGTCATCAAGAAGCGTCCAATCAGTCGTATCGCGATGTTCAAAATCATCATCAAACGATTCATCATCCAGATGAAAATCATGACTAGGTTTACTGGTCTTCAGAGCACGGATGACACCGCGAATAAGCAGGAGCAAAAGAATAATCAATAGAGTCCCGCCGACGATCGGCAGCCATATCGGCATCGTCAAACCGAACAGCCTAATCGTATTCGCCTCGCTGACAATGGGTTTTCTTTGGCTCGGCGTTGTAGGCGGTTCAGTCACGATCGTCGTCGGTTGAACATCGGGTTCAGTCGACGTATTGTGATCAAGAAATGTCCCCGCCAGCGGTACGAGCCAGAGCTCGGCACGAATCAGCGAATCGATCGTTTGATCGTAGAAGTAGAGCATTTTCTTTTCGCTGTCGCTCATTCTTAGAGCAACTAACAGAATATCATCCGGTATCTCGACCGGAACACCCAGCCATGTCAGCGGATCGTTTCCACCGGTAAGCGTCGTTGATATCCTAGCGAAAAGCCTGCCTGTTGTCGCACCCGTCGAATCACTCGGATCGGTTGAATCGCCGGAAATCGGTCGTGACGATTCGCCCTCATAGTGACGCCAATCAGGAACGGTCGTATCGGGGTCAACCTTGGACATCAGATCGAAATACGATTGAAGCGTCATAAAGAAACCTTTGGAGGGAATGTAGACGGGCACTTTATTGCCGCGAATTTCGCGTGTTGTCAACTCGAATCCCTGCGGCAGCCGTTCCTCCGGCAAGACAGTAAATGTAAAGTAACGAGACGACCATTCCGTCCTGAAATAGGGAACGTACAGGGACGTCTCCTCATCGCAGTAATAGAAACGCGCCTCGCCCCCTTCGTCCGCCAACCAGAAAAGTGTATACGGCAGCGTCGAGGAACGATAGACCGTCATCGCATTCCCGTAATCGTCGATCTCAACAGGACTAAATGAGGCAGGAATATTTTCCTCCGACGGAACCGATTCCGGTATGCTGAGATTCACCCCGTCATAACGCTTTGCAGAGAAAGCAACGATCGGCTTTGTCACTTCCGGTGACGTCTCTGACGTCGTCGTTGTCAGTTCGGTGGTCGTTTTACTTGTCGTTGTCCCGCTTGTCGTCGTCCGTGAAGTTGTTGTCTTAGGTGTTGTTGTCCTTGGAGTTGTCGTTGTCGTCCTCGTGGTCCTCGTTGTCATCCTTGGTGTCGTTGGTGTCGTTGTAGTGGTCGTTGTGGTCGGCGTTGTCGTTGCTGTGGTCGTTGTTGTCGTCGCCTGATCATCAGTGATTGTGATAGAGACGGAGGCGCCCGCTTTTATGATATTTTCCTCAGGATCAATGATCCCGTCATTCGCATCAATAATTTTGATGGTTACCTTACCGGCTGCCTTAGCTTTGAACGTCAAGGAAACTGCTCGGCTGGTAACAACGGACTGTGTCCCAGAGACAGTCACGCCCGTATTTATCTGACTTCCACCCGCATATGCATGAAATGCACCGCCCGATATGCCGGAAAGATCTCTCCCGCTTATGTATTCGAGGAGTCCTCCGTCATAAGACAAAATGAAGCCGAAGCCGCGTGTCTCCGATGACGGAGAAAAGCCTAGAGTCACGGTCACTGTCTCACCGATTGTAGCCGTCTTACTCGATGAGGAAATCGTGGCTGTTCTCGTCAGCGCCGAAACGGGTATAGACAACGACAGCGTCATTGCTAGGAGACAGACGAGCATCAAGGCTAAACATTTACTATTTTTCATATTTCACAACCAGTCTTTTGAAGTGATCGATATTAAGAAGTCGGTTTAAGCTATGAACAACCCCAACTATGTCCGACAATAAGCTCATCTTCACAAAGATCACTTCTGAGGAATAACCCTTCCCTTGTAGATGTAATCAATAATGGCCGACAAATCGTTTGAATTCACGACACCGTTTCGTGTTGCATCCATCGCCGCGAGCTGAGCGGCAGTGACTTCTTTGCCTGCATAGATGTAGTCGATGATGTAAGACATATCGTTCGAGTTGATCTTACCGTTCCCGCTCACATCACCATAAATCACGAGCGTCAGCGTTGCAGACGGCGTTGACGATGAGCCTTCAAACCACTCGATCGTCGCTCCTGTACCGAGAAGCGTTTCATCCGATGCGATGTTCCCTGCCGCATCCCTTATTGTGACAGTCATGCCTTCGGGAATTTCCAGCGCAGCACGAATTTTTCCCGCCTGATTCCTTCCATCGTCGGGATAAGCATTCAACAGAAAACTGTCGCGAATCACGTAATCATCGTTGATCTTAGGTTCCAGAGGTGTTGAGGATACAGGAGGAACCGTGGGCTCAGTGGATTCCGTAGGTTCCGTAGATTCCGTAGGCTCAGTGGATTCCGTAGGTTCCGTAGATTCCGTGGGCTCCGTGGATTCCGTAGGTTCTGTAGACTCCGTGGGTTCCGTGGATTCTGTGGGCTCCGTGGAAGGCGGAACTTCATCCGTCTTATTCACGATAACGGTGTAGAGCCGCTTCGTCCCGCGTTCGGAAACTGCCTCCAACACGATGGTGTTCTCCCCCGCATTCAAGGCGTGTGTACCGGTGTTGTTGATCGTACAACTGTCAAGATACGGCTCGGCGGAGAGCGTGATCTCGCTCACCGTAGCGTCGACCGTCACGGAATACGAATAGACTTCCGGATTAAACACCGGCGATAGTTCCCCAGCGGAAACCGACACGGACTTCAGCCAATTGTTGAGACTTTTATTGCTTGTTGGATACGGTGCAGGTTTTTCAGGTAATTCTGCGAGTACCGGTATCTTGAAAACGAACGGCATGTCGAGAAGTTTTTCATCGCAGTACATTTTATAGACGCGAGCCGCTTCATAATAAGGCGCATAGACATTGCCCATGTACTGATGCCAATACGTGCCGTACGTATCGCCGTCTAAATTGAATTTCTGCGAATACTGCGTATCTTGGCCGATATTGATGTAGCCTCTTCCGATCCAACGAGCGCCGCCGATAACGGCACGCCATTGATTGTTCCACGGAAGCCAGTATCTCTCTTGCTCAAGTGCTGTTGGACCTGACCCGGTACTGCCGTAGCGCGCATATCTCAGCCCGTTCAATACGGGATTCGTACCGGCCGTTGCTCCGATATTGTAGAAATTGTAGTATCCCTCGTAACCGGGAACCACACCGGAAACAGAGCCCGATCCGTCACGACTGACCTCCATGAGGCAACGCTGCACTAAGAAAAATGGGCTGACGTTCGTAATTTCGGCCGCCTCCATAAAGATCTCAGAATACGTCAAAGTCCTCTCTGCATTATCGCGATGATCGATGAACGTAACCGTCTTTTCCTTTCCGTTCTCCTTATCGTACATAAACGTGCCGATGATCGATGATTGGATTGCATCGGCATGATGAGCCTGCTTGTTGTAACTCAACAGCTCAAACTGGAAGATCTGTTGTTCATCAAGAAAATTACGCGGGTCGATCGAGTATGCGATAATTTCGCGACTTGCACCATACCAGGGACCGGCATCGTGAACCGTCCATTTGTTCGTTCTGTAGTTATAATCGGCCGACGCATAGGATCGATGACTCAGAAGGGAGTACCGGCTAACAAGGTTGCGCCCTGTCACCGCTTCCGCATCTAAAGCCTTTTGGAATGTCAGCGGTTTACGATTTGTTTTTGGCGAATCGACGTCCACGATGTGTTGTGCCGTGAAAAGCCAATTAGGGTGTGCCTGATGGAGCGAGCGAAGCGCCGGTTTGTAGCTCTCGGGAAATCCTTGTGACGTCAAATGGGCTTCGAAATCGGGGTTAGCTTCCGCTGGGGGCGCGACAATAGGCATATCGGTCAACGTCACAAGCGGCGAATGGATGTATCCTTCAACGTTGAGCGAGACGGCTCGAACGTAATACCACGTATTGACGCCATTCACTTCCTTACCCGTTACCTTCACGAATACTTCGACACGGGTTCCTTGCGAAAGCAGGGCAAGCCTTGATGAGTCGGTCGTCGGCTGACTTCTCAGATAACTGCCGTTTGACGAGTTGGTATGGCCGATCTTGCCGATTTCCTCTCCCTCGGGAAGAGCGGCGTAAGGCGTCGTCGCGAAACAGACGGACACAAATAGGACGGCGACGAGAACAAAAACGATCAACCGTCTTAGGCAAAGGCTTCTGCGCGCCTTCAGCTTTTCAGATTGTTGCAGATTCACCATCTGACTTCCAAAAAACAAGACAACACCTCTGTTTTTTATTTAAAGTTATTACTTAAATATTTTACTTAAAATCGAGATTGTTGAATATATTTTACGCCGACAAAGTTTTATTAGCCAATCGGTATGCGCATTGTTCAATGCGCTGTATTCTATTTGTCATCATAATGCATTATCGCCGCAATCACTTGTATTCAAATTGAAATCAAAATTTATTTCATCAAGTGATTTTGCATATGCAGGAAGAGCGTTTTTCTTAAACCAATCGACCTCGGGAAGCCGGAACGCGTCGAGTCTCTCCCCCACTTCGATCTTCGCGCGCTCGAATTCGCGGTTGCCGACTTTCTGTTCGTCGAGGCATTTGATGTACGCCGAGAAACAATCGGCCGCCTTGACGAGCGTGAGCGCTTCCGATACGACGGCGTCATCACTGTCGGGAAGCAGGATTCTCCTGTACTCGCATGCGAGGTCATCGGGTAGCATCGCGAGAAGGACTTCACTCGCCTCACGTTCAATCTCTTTATACGTCGTCTCCATCGGGCGGTTATGGTATTTGAGCGGTTTCGGCATATCGCCCGTAATGATCTCGGGCAGATCATGGTAGAGAGCGAGCGTCGCGACGAATGCGGGATCGGGGCAAACTCTCCCCTCCGAGAATTTCAACTTGCGGAGAATCGCGAGCAGATGCGCGATCACCGCGACATCGTGCGAGTGCTCTTGAATGTTTTCGAGTTCCGTATTCCTCATCAAGCCCCAGCGATTGATGTAGCGCATACGGTGGATCATCGCAAAAAATGAAGTGTTCATCGTCATCTCTATCCCTTACCTGTCGAGCGTCATCACATACCGTAGATCGAATTGAACATACGGTTTGCGTAAGGATCGGTCATACCCGCGATGTAGTCGGTGACAATGCGCAGCGGGTCGGCGTCTTGCTCCGGATGGCGCTCTTTATATTCCCAAAAAGCGACGGATGGCATCTCCTTGTTGTTCGGTTCACCTTGTTCCGCACACTGCAGATAATATTCAAAAAGGCCCTCCAGCACATTACGTACCTGATTCTCGTACCGTTTGACACGCGTGGCCTTATAGATTCTGTCGACATTGATCTCGATCAGACGTTGAAGCGCCTTTCCGATCCGTTCACTCATCGCAATGGCGTCACAACCCGTGCTGTTCTCGACGATGTCGTTCACGAGCGTGTTGACAATCTCGCTGTTGTTGTGACCGAGCACCGCGCGCAGGTCGCCGGGCAATTCCTCGAACGAAAGCAACCCGCTCCGCGTCGCATCCTCGATATCGCGACCGACGTAAGCAATCCGGTCGGTAAAACGAACGAGACATCCTTCGAGCGTTGCCGGCGGATCGTGCGTTAGCGATCCCTCCGCGAGATTCTCATCGCCCTTGTCACGCATCGGCGTGAGCATGATCTCGTCGTACCGTTCGCCGCAATGCGAGGCGATGCCGTCCCGTACTTCAAACGTCAAGTTCAGGCCGTGACCGCTCTTATGCTCGCACAGGAGATCAATCACCCTCAAGCCGTGTCGCTCGTGGCGAAAGACGAAATCGCCACCGTAACTCCGCAGCAATTCGTCGAGCGCGGCTTCGCCGGCATGACCGAACGGCGCGTGGCCGATGTCGTGTCCGAGCGCAATAGCGCGGGTCAAGTCACGGTTAAGACCGAGCGCACCTCCGATCGTCTCCGCAAGATAGCTGACGTACAGGACGTGCTCCATGCGCGTACAGACGTGGTCATTTTGAGGGTCGAAGAAGACTTGCGTCTTATGGCGAAGGCGTCTGAAAGGCATCGAATAGATGATCCGCCCGATATCGCGTTCATAAGCGGTCCGAACGGTGCATTCGCTTTCAGGGCGCACTCGACCGCGACTCTGCGACGATAGCGCCGCTCTCGGGTTCAGCGAACTTCGCTCCTCCCGCTCCTTTTGCAGGCGTGGGCATTGCAGGGACGTTTCGTTGTCAAGCATCGCATTCACTTCCATCGTGATCTCCCCACATGTTATTCGTCGATCGACAAGGCAGACTGGCTCGCCATAAAGCGTTTGATCCTGCCGTCAAAATCAATCACCAAAATCGCGTCATCGCCCGTCTCCGTAATGTTCCGGATCTCTCCGATGCCGAACGTCACGTGACGAACGGTATCGCCCGGTTTAAGTGTGGAGGCGTCAAGACCGGAAGAATCTTTCTTCGGCAACGGCTCCATATGGCGGCTCGTCACCGCCTTATACTCTCTCTCATCGTCTTGTGTGCCTACCGTATGCCTCTTTTTCAGAATGCGATTGACCATCTCCCTAAAAAATTCCCCATGTTCTGAAGCACCTACACCGTCGTCGCCACCGTCCGAATCGAGATACGAGCCGTACACGCCTCTCTTTTCTACGAGATCTTCCGAGATAGCGTCACTGAATCGCGAGATCGCGTTGTACTGCGTATGTCCGAACAACAGCCTTGAGACGGCGGAACTGATGATGAGCTCCTTTTTGGCGCGCGTAACGGCGACGTATGCGAGGCGTCTTTCCTCCTCCAATCCGTCAGGCTCCTGAAACGATTGCATGCTTGGGAAAATGCCTTCCTCCGCACCCATGATAAAAACTGTGTTGAATTCAAGCCCTTTGGCGCTGTGAACGGTCATGAGGCTGACTTTCGGCGCCTCGCGCTCCTTGTCCTGATCGGAGTAGAGAACGGCGCGCTCGAGAAACAATCTCAGGACTCCTTTAAGTGAGCGATCCGTTATGAGTTGCTCGCGGAGTTCTCCATCAGGCGAGAGCTCCCAGATATCGTCGAGCGATTCGGTATTGAGGCGCGCCTCAAACTCAATGGCGTCCGAAATCAATTCCTCAAGGTTTTCCAATCTCGATCCCGCCTCGACATCGCCGCGCGCTTTGAGCTCCTGATAGTAAGCGATCAGTCCGGAGTCGACTTCAACCATTCTCACAAATTCGGCAAATGAGAGTTCCTCCGATAAAAGAGCGTCGCGCAGCGTATCGATCAGCTTTACAAATAAGCTCAGCTTGCCGGCGGCACGCGCAAGATCGGGATCTTCACCGGCTCGCCTCGCCGCTTCAAACAGTGTCAGCCTCCTCTGCCCCGCGAATTCAGCCAAACGCTCAAGCGTGACGGAACCGATCCCGCGCCGCGGCTGGTTGATGACGCGTCGAAAGGCGATCTCATCTTCCGGTGATTGAATCAACGATAAGTATGCCGTCACATCCTTGATCTCGGCGCGGTCGTAGAAGCGCGTTCCGCCGTAGATGGCGTATTCGATACTGAGCTCACGAAGTGCAAACTCGAGGTTACGCGACAGGGCGTTCATACGGTAGAGGACGGCAATTTCAACCTGCTCATGATCTTCCGCAAGCTGAAAACGACGTTGCACTTCGCGCGCGATGAACCTCGCCTCGTCGATGTGGTCGGCTGCGCGATACATGAGAATCGGCTCCCCCTCACCGTGTGCCGTCCACAGCGTCTTCTTCTTGCGCGAACGATTCTCACGAATCACTTGGTTCGCCGCGGCAAGAATCGTTTTCGTCGATCGGTAGTTTTGTTCGAGGCGTATGACGGTACAGTCGGGAAAATCGTCTTCGAAAACGAGGATGTTGCGAATGGTCGCTCCGCGAAAACCGTAAATCGACTGATCGTCATCTCCGACAACACAGAGATTGCGACTTTTCGCCGATAGAAGGTGAATGAGTTCATACTGGACGACATTCGTATCCTGGTATTCGTCGACGAGAATGTACGTAAATTGCTGTTGACAGTGTTCCAATACGTGCGGCTGTTCACGGAAGAGCCTGAGCGTCTGCGTCAGGATGTCGTCAAAATCCATGGCGTTCTTCTCGAACAGAGCTTGCTGATAAGCTCGGTAAATGTCGACCCGCTGCCGGTCGAGATAATACCCGCTCGATTTTCTCTCGAGTTCTTCCGGGCTTATGTCGTCATTTTTATATTTGCCGACCATGACGAGCGCTTCTCTCGGAGACAGCATGCGCTCGCTTATCTTCAGCTGTTTCAGCACGTCGGCCATGACACGGCGCTGGTCGGTCGTGTCAAAGATGGTAAAAGACGAACGATATCCGAGCAAGCTTCCGTATCTTCGCAAGATTCGCAGCATCATCGAATGGAAAGTCCCGATCCACGACCCGCGACTTTCCAATCCGATCAGTCGCTCGATGCGCTCTTTCATTTCGTTCGCCGCTTTGTTCGTAAAAGTAATCGCCAAAATGCGCGCCGGATGTACGCCGAGGTGGCGAATCAGCCAAGCGACACGACGCGTGATGACGCGCGTCTTGCCCGATCCGGCGCCCGCCAGTATCAAAAGCGGACCTTCTGTAGTCAGTACGGCCCGCTTCTGTTCAGAGTTCAAGTTCTTCAGCAAGACGGAGTCTTCAAATGAAGTCACATGTCACCTCGCGATTGCTTGTGTATCCTACGGGTGATGCCGAGCAACGATTAATACTCGGGCTCTATCAAGCCGTAATCGCCGTCGTCGCGTTTGTACACGACACATACTTTATCCGTCTCACTGGAAAGGAATATGAGGAACGAATGACCGAGCAGTTCCATCTGCAGTGTCGCCTCATCGGGAGTCATCGCATCAATCGGGAACGATTTGCGACGAATAATGCGGAATTCATCATCAACGGGTTCTTCTCTCTGCGCCTCCTGCTGCTCAAAGTAAGCGTCCATGTAGGAGTAATCTTTCATGCGCTTTTTCATACGTGACTTATATTTGCGTATTTGACCCTCCATATTGGCGATCGCCTGCTCAACGGCTGTCATCGCCTCAGGCGCGGCGGATTCCGCGCGATAGAAATGCGTTCGAATGTTGATCGTAACCTCCGCACGCACACTGTTTCCCTCCGGTTGGAGTTTCACTTCGCCGCGAGCGCTCTCACCAAAAAAGCGGTCAAACTTTTCCATCTTCTGTTCGATCGCCGCTCGAAGCGTGTCATTGATGCGCATGTTCAGGCCAAAAATTTCCAGTCTCATTTCATCCGATTCCTTTCGTTGCGACTCTTTTGCAATCGGTCGCTTTCTGGTGTTTTTATTATACCGTATCGTCGTATTTTCTGCCGTCACACTGACCGTCAATCGCAACGTCTTTCGCTACCGATTTATTCAGTTGCCCATCGCGAAACAGAGCGGACCAAAGACATACGCGTGGTATAGTAGTTACACGCAAAAGGTTCACCGATCGTACGATATCGTCAAGATTTGTGTGAAGGAGTCGTCGTATGAATAACAAGCGCACACCGATAAAACATTTGACATGGCGTGCCGTTTTGCTCGCTATCCCCGGAACCGTATTAATCACGGCGTCCTCGAGTTATGTCGCGCTCCGCGCGAGCGCTCTCCCGTGGCCAACCATTTTCGTGACTGTTCTGTCAATGGTGGTTATGCGGATGTTCGGACGTCGCGATGTCAATGAGACCCATGTCGCCGCAACGGGCATCGACGCGGGCGCCATGGTCGCAGGCGGTCTCGTCTTTACGCTTCCCGGACTATTCATCACGGGTATATGGAAGGTTGATCGATCCGGGGGACAGACGGCCGGTGATTTTATGCGGCAGCATCTTCCCGCCGTCATCCTGATCGCCTTTGCGGGTGTATTGCTCGGCACGTCGCTCTGTTGGTTCTTCCGCAAACGCAACATCGAGGAAATGGATCTGCCCTACCCGATCGGCAAGGCTGCCGCCGCTACGATATCGGCAGGAGAATCGGGAGGAAGAAAAGCGCTTGTCCTTTTCGGATTTCTCGCTATCGCCGCTGTCATCACGCTCTTTCGCGATAATTTTCAGCTTATCCCCTCCATGCTCGCTTTTTCAGTTGTCGGCATTCCGCTCACGCTGCAAATCTCCCCCATGGCGCTCGGAATCGGAACGCTGATCGGTTTCACATCGACCGCTTATTGGCTTGCAGGCGCCGTCATCACGACACTGGGACGCTTCATTCTCCTCCGGATGGCGTCCGTCAACGGATGGTCGGGCGTGGAAGCGACTTATTCAGGCTGGAATCTGACAACGGCCATCGCGCTCATGGTCGGAGCCGGTGCCGGTACGATCATCACGTTTGTTTTCAACTCGCTGCGAAAAGATAAGAGTAAACTTTCCGGCGGTAAAAGAAAAAAAGGCAGTTCGACGAAAGTGACTCCCGGTACGTCAAACAAGGGAATCGCGTTTTTCTCACTCGGTCTTGTCGCTGTCGCATTTGTTTTGTCGATCGCAATTGGCCTGAAAGTGTTGCCGGCAATTCTGCTCATGGGCGGCGTCTTTTTCGCCGCGGTAATGTCCTCGATCATCACGGGGCAAACTGGAATCAATCCGATGGAAATCTTCGGCATTATCGTCCTTCTCGCCATACGTATCGCCGTCAACGTCAGCTCGACACAAGCGTTTTTTATCGCCGCGATCGTCGCCGTCGCCTGCGGTTACGCCGGCGACATGATGAACGACTACAAAGCCGGCGCTATCCTCAAAACGAATCCCACGGCACAGTACATCATCGAGCTGATTGGCGGTCTGTTCGGAGCGGTAACGGCATCCGTCGCCATCTTAGCCATCATTTATTCTAAGGGAGGTGTTGGGGTTGATGCAGGACTCCCCGCCGCCCAGGCGCACAGCGTCGCTGCGATGGTGCAAGGGATCGGCGACCCCGCCATCTTCATCATCGGAGCCGTTGCGGGCTGCCTTCTCACTCTCTTGAAGGTGCCGGCCATGATCATCGGTATCGGCATGATGCTCGCGGGATACGGACTCGCCATCCCGATTTTTATCGGAGGACTCCTTGAACTCATCACGAGCAAAACGATGTCGCAGAACGGTCAGCAATCCATTCAGATGGGTGCCGCCGGCGTGCTCGGAGGAGAAGGGTTGACAGGAACAATCCTCGCTATCATCGGGCTTTTCAGATGACGGCATCCTTGACGGAGAACTGCAAGCGGAACATCCCTAACTGAATCGCTGATAGCAACCGTACTGGTTTAAGGTGAAGGTTGATGATTCGATCAATAAATAACGCGCCTCTCCTCAAGGTAAGAGGCGCGTTACACCGTCCAATAATGGGGGGTCTTTATGGCCGGTTGATTTGACGCGTCCGTTGAAGGTTACACGCCGGCTTTTTCGTCTTCTTTCGCGATGTAGAGCAAAAGATCAATCGTCCGCTCGCAGTAGCCCCACTCGTTGTCGTACCACGAAACGAGCTTGAAGAAACGCTTTTCGTCGGGGAGGTTGTTCTTGAGCGTCGCCTCGGAGTCGTAAATCGAGGAGTGTGAATCGTGGATGACGTCGGTCGAGACGATGGGGTCTTTCGTGTACTTCATAATCCCCTTCAAGTATGTCTCCGACGCTTCCTTCATCATCGCGTCGATCTCTTCGATGGAGGTGTCGTTCTTCAAGAGGACGGTTAAGTCGACGACTGAACCTGTCGGTGTCGGCACGCGGAACGCCATACCCGTCATGATGCCCTTCACGGCGGGAAGGACCTGACCGACGGCTTTGGCGGCGCCCGTTGTTGTCGGAATGATGTTTTCCGCGGCTGTACGGCCGAGACGCCAGTTCTTGAGCGAGGTGCCGTCCAGCACTTTCTGCGACGCGGTGTACGCATGGATGGTCGTCATCAGACCCTTTTCAATTTCGAGCCCGTTTTTAAGGAGCACGTGAACGACGGGCGCGAGACAGTTTGTCGTACAAGAAGCGTTCGAGACGATGAGATCTTCTTTCGCGTTGTACTCACCTTCGTTAACGCCCATGACGAGCGTGCGAACGGGACCTTTACCCGGAGCGGTCAGCAGTACCTTCTTCGCCCCTACGTCGATGTGTCCCATCGCTTTGTCGTAGTCGTTGAATTTACCTGAACTGTCGATGACATAGTCGACGCCCAAGCTCTTCCAATCGAGATCTGACGGCGATGTGCCGGCGAGCACACACTTGACCCTGTGCCTGCCGTCGACCACGATCACGTTGTTCTCCTCTTGCGAGGGATCCGACTTCTCCGCGGTGATATCGCGCTCCCAACGATGCTGTGTGGAATCGTACTTCAGTTGGTAAACAAAGTAGTCGGCTTTCGTGTTTCTGGCGACGATCGCGACGAGCTCGACGCCATTGTCCAACAGTCCGCGCTCGACAAGCCCTTTGAAGACGAGACGTCCGATACGTCCAAATCCGTTAATTGCAACTCTAATTGCCATATGATTCATTTCCTTTCTCGATGAAGTGCAAAAACTGTATCGTCACTTCCGAATATACTACAGTCAATGCTCTCGTAATGTGAAAAACGTGTCAGTCATCGCACGCTGTCATATTCTTGAGCCGTTTGTTATTCTAGCATATCTGCAGAAAAGCCCCCACTCGTCGTTTGCACAGCGATTATCACTATTTCGTACTTCTTAAACGGCAGGTGTATCAGAGGATTTTGCCTCGCTTCCCGCATTAAACGGCATTGAAAAGGAGATCGCCAATGAAGATGCGATCTCCCTTTACAATTCGAATCTTTCTGCGTCAAAACATTACTTGATTTCGACTTCCGCTCCGGCTTCCTTCAGCTTGTTAGCAACATCTTCAGCCTCTTCACTGCTGACCTTTTCTTTGATAGCTTTCGGTGCCGCGTCGACGAGACCTTTTGCTTCTTTCAGGCCGAGACCCGTGATTTCACGCACGGCTTTGATAACGGCAATCTTCGCTTGTCCCGCATTTTTGAGGATAACGTCGAATTCCGTTTGCACTTCTTCTTCAGCTCCGCCCGCGGCGCCGTCAGCTGACGGTGCGGCAATCGCCATCGCGGCGGCCGAGACGCCGAACTCATTTTCCATCATTTTCACGAGTTCATTCAGTTCAAGAATCGTCAGACCTTTTACACTCTCAAGGATTCCGGCGAGTTTATCTTTATCCATTTTCAATCTACCTCCTGATGTAGAGCGCGTCCGCTTCATGCGAACGTCCTTTTTAATTTAAGTGTTCCTGTTCCTCATCGTCGTTCTGTTTGAACAGGCAACCGATGTGGCGCCTACGCACCTGCTTCGTGGTTGCGGGGTTGTTCATTCCCCTTCACCCTCGACTTCTCAAGCTTCCTCTCCCGACGCTTCTTTAGCGTCGTTCGCTGCCTCTGCACTGTCTTCTTTGACGGCTTCCTTCAGTTCCCCGGTTGTCGTCAGCAAGTCGGCGACCTTTTCAACGCCCGCCTCGGCGCCTTTTTCCGCGATTTGACCGGCGACTTGAGCGAATGCAGTCAACGGATAGAGCATCATGAAGAGCAATTGTCCGTAAAGTTTTTCACGCGACTCCACCCGCGACAAAGCCAAGATGTAGTCCATCTCCTGAACTTCTCCGCCGATTACTCCGCCCTTGATTTTGAGTCTTCTGAACTTTTCAGAATATTCACGCATCAAACGCGGCGCGAGAACAACGTCATCCGCGCTGTAGGCAATGGCAGTCGGACCTTTGAGTGTCTCTTCCAGCCCCTTAATGCCGAGTTGTTCAAATGCTCGTTCAGAGATCGTGTTTTTAACGACACGATACGTGAGGCCCTTGCTTCTGAAAGCGGCGCGCATTTCCGTATCCTGCTTGACGTTCAGGCCCTTGAAATCCGCGAATACGATTGATTCGGCGTTTTTCAACTCGTTAACGAGCGACGTGACCTGATTTTTCTTTCTCTCCAGTACTTTTTTACTGGGCATGCGGCACTTACCTCCTTCTAATATTTAACACCCCTCCGCGAGCGGCAGAGGGGCGCACAATAAGTCCGTCCATCCACCTCGGCGGGACAGCCTTTCCTGTTTACATCGTTAAGATTCCTGCTTTCTTCGGCGTTAAGGGTATTATTCAATTTTTCTTTTCGCCCATTATACGATGGGCAATCGTCTTACTTCGAGAGCTTCGGGTTCGTGCGAACACCGGGGCCCATCGTGCTTGCCAGCGTGCAGCGACGGATGTATTGCCCTTTCGCAGCCGCCGGTTTTGCCCTGATGACGGCGTCGAGCAAGGCGTCAAAGTTGTCGAGCAACTTTTCCGTGCCGAATGACACTTTGCCGATAGGGCAGTGAATGATGTTCTGTCTCTCGAGTCTGTACTCAATACGACCGGCTTTCGCCTCACTGACGGCTTGCGCCACATCGGGCGTTACCGTACCTGATTTCGGGTTCGGCATCAGGCCGCGAGGTCCGAGTATGCGGCCGAGACGACCGACGATACCCATCATATCGGGTGTCGCAATCGCGACGTCGAAATCAAGCCAGCCTTCCTTTTGAATCTTCTCGGCGAGATCTTCCGCTCCGACGTAGTCGGCGCCCGCTTCTTTTGCCTGGTCGGCAGCGGGGCCTTTGGCAAAGACGAGCACTCTCATTTCTTTGCCCGTTCCGTGCGGTAGGATGACCGTTCCGCGAATTTGCTGGTCTGCACGACGCGAGTCGACGCCCATACGAAGATGGATTTCAACTGTCTCGTCGAACTTCGCCGTCGCCGTCTTGATCACGAGATCGAGCGCCTCTGCCGGCTCGTATGTCTTCTGGGAATCAACCAGTTTTGCCGCTTCTATATAACGTTTGCCGCGTTTCATAACAGGTCCTCCCCTCTTACTTGTCGTAGTCGACAACGATGCCCATGCTGCGGGCAGTCCCTGCCACCATACGCGCGGCGGAATCGACGTCTGACGCATTCAAGTCTTCCATCTTGAGCTCGGCAATGCGGACACACTCAGACCAAGGCACGGTCGCAACTTTCTTTTTGTCGGGTTCACCCGACCCCTTCTCCAAGTTACATGCTTTTTTCAGCAACACGGCTGCCGGCGGAGTTTTTGTAATGAAGGAATACGTTCGATCCTGATACACAGTGATCACAACGGGGATCACGAGACCGATATCTTTCTGTGTCCGTTCATTAAATTCTCTGACAAACTGGGCGATATTAACCCCATGTTGTCCAAGAGCTGGTCCTACCGGCGGCGCCGGCGTCGCTTGTCCCGCCGGAATTTGAAGCTTCACATAGGCGGTAATCGGTTTAGCCATTCAGCCACCTCCCATTTCTTTTTTGATCCTCGAAAGGATATTTTTATTATGATCAAGGCAGATCACATCTGCCGACTCATCGTTTGTGTCGTAGACAGTTACTCCCCGCCGATCGCGGCGAAGATACAGTTTACGGCTGGCGGATGACTTGTGTCAATTCCAGTTCAACGGGCGTCTCGCGACCGAACATCGATACGGTAACCGTAACTTTCTTCTTGTCGATGTTGATTTCATCAACTTTTCCGTCGAAGCCTTCCAAAGGACCGTTGATGATGCGCACTTCATCGCCTACATCGTAATCCATGACGGGCTCCCAATCGGAATCAAGCCCCATCATGCCGAGCTCATCGTCCGTCAGGGGTACCGGGTTCGTGCTGGAGGGACCGACGAATCCTGTAACGCCTCGCGTATTGCGGACGATATACCAGATATCGTCCGTCAGAATCATCTTGACGAGGACGTAGCCGGGATAGATCTTCCGTTCGAACGTGCGGCGTTTACCGTCTTTGATCTCCAGAACAGTCTCGACAGGAATGAGGACTTCCTGAATCATGTCCTGAAGTCCGCGGTTCTCAATGATCATCTCAAGCGTCGCTTTGACGCGATTCTCGTATCCCGAATACGTGTGGATGACGTACCAGAGCGCTTCTTGACTGTTTTTATCAGAAGTCTCCGTCATGATTCTTCTCCGGCGCTCGTCGTCTCCCCTGTCTCGGCGGGTTCCGATGTTTCCGTGATTGCAGGAGGTTCCGTCGTCTCAGGAGTCGCGGGTTTTGACGAATAGAAACCCGACGTGCGCAGAATAAACGCGATCACGGAATCGAAGACAAGAATCGTAACGGTTGAGATCGCAATAATTAATAAAACCGTCATTGTGCTCTGCTTCAGCTTCTTTTTGTCAGGCCACATGACGCGCTTCAGTTCTGTGATGATGTTGACGAACCATTTTTTCAGACGTGCAAAAATGGACGGCTTAGCGTCTTTTTTCGTTGCTGCGCGTTTCGTTCCTTTTTTGTCGCGGTCTACCGCGCTTTTTGTTTCGCGGGTCGCCGCGCCTCTTCTCTTTTTGCTCGCCATAAGATTACTCCCATGAGTACGCGTTATTTCGTTTCGCGATGAATTGTGTGTTTGTTGCAGAACTTACAAAACTTTTTCAGTTCCATTTTTTCAGGCGTATGCATCTTATTCTTTTTTGTATTGTAGTTACGCTGCTTACATTCCGAACAGGCAAGCGTAATTCTCTCTCGTGCACCCGGTTTTGCCATGGTGGTTCCCTCCACTATTTCATGTATCGAGACAACTTGTCCGCGCAAAAAAAAAGACTCCCGCGTCCGACAAGCAACATGTATAGTAACACGAAGCAGGTGAACGTGTCAAACAGGAGATTTTAAGAAAAATCCGTAAAAAATCTCTAAAAAATCTCTACCAGACGACCGCCCGATCTTGCGCCTCACGAATAGCGCGCCCCAAGATAATCTCAGGAGGTTCGATCAGAAGATCGAGTCCGTCGGCAGCCACGTAGTCAAATTCTTGAATGCCGAAAAAAGTGGCAAGATTGCGCATCATCGGGATACCCGTCTCAAGAGGGGATCGACTGTAATCTGATCCTCTCGTCGTCAGGAAAAACATCTTCTCGGCGCGACAAATTCCGAACAGTCCCGTTTCCTCGTCGACGTCGAACGTAATCCCCTGCACGCTGATATTCTCAATATAGATTTTCAGGAGAGCAGGTACGCTCAAATCCCAAAAGGGAGCGGCGATCACGATCCGATCGGCTGTTGCGAATTGGTGCGCATAGCGAAAACGCGGGTGTGACAATTCACCTTTTTCAAGAAGTCGCTCACGCTGCCAGAAAAAGTCGCCCGTAAGAGGGATGAGCGGCTCTTCCGTGAGCGTCAGCCGCTCGACCGAAAACGTCTCGCGGATTGACAGACCGAAGAGGAAAGCCTCCCCCAATTGACGCGTACGCGATTCCTCGCCGCGTATACAACAATCGATGTATAAGACATTTTTCATCATGCGCTCAGCTCCTCATAAACTCCTACTCTCGCTTTTAACCTGCGCAACAGACTTGCGGTGCCAGACAACTGCAGTTTTCTCTACCAGCATACTGCGTTCTTCGTGCAATACCTGTATAGGCACACCTTGTCGCTTCTACAGATCATCCTTCACCGGGATTCCCTTGAATCACTTCTCTTAGTCGTTAGTCCTAGCCGGTTCATTTTCCCCCTCGATCACCCGAAGCGGGCGAACAACTCGAACAGCCGCGCTTTGAACGCATCGCGGTCAATTTCGGTAACGACGAGATGCTCTCGCATTTCATACTTTTTGTCGGAGTAGAGATCGGTCACCGTCTTTCCGTAAGTACACGACCCTTTCGTCTCGACACGAACCCACGCCGGATGTGCCTCAAACATTGTATCATCGTTGGCGTATAATACGGCGGCAGGATCGTGGAAAGCGACTCCGGGCAGTTGATACGATTCACCAAATTCCAGCGCCCTTTGCAGGCAGTCGCGCGCAAACGTCGCCTGCGGCGTCCCGAGACGCCCCAACTCATCGAGTTCATCGCGCGTGAGGTACGCCTTCATCGTCATGTCGAGTCCGCACATCTCAACTCGCACGCCGCAATCGAAAAGCATCGCGGCGGCCTCAGGATCGGAGAGTATATTAAACTCGGCAGCAGGTGTGACGTTGCCTCCGACGGCAGCGCCGCCCATAATAACGATTCTCTTGATAAGACCGGGAAAATCTTTATACTTCGTGAGCGTCAACCCGATGTTCGTCATCGGAGCGACGGCAATCAGAACGAGTTCGCCCGCATGCTTTACGGCAGCCTGATAAAGCGCATCCCAAGCGGGAAGAGTTTCCGGTTTGCGGTCCGATTCCGGCAATATCACGCCTCCGAGCCCGTCAGCGCCGTGCACGTAAGATGCCGAAATCTGCGCGCGCACCATCGGCTGCGCCGCACCGCGAAAGACGGGGTACGACGCGTGACAGAGATCGAGTACCCGAAGCGTGTTGACCTCCGTTTTATCAAGGTCGACGTTGCCGGCAACCGTTGAAACGCCGACGACTTCAAACGATTCGAGTTGACTCAGCAGTATAAGCGCGATGGCATCATCGACACCAGTATCGCAATCAAACCACACGGGTACTTTATTCATCTTGACGCTCCCTTCCCGTACGACGCGACCGATTCGATCAAAAGTTCAATGAACGCTTCGCGGTCGATATCCATGATGCACGTCGCGTTCGGTTTCCGCCCCAGAAGGCCATAGAAATCGCCTACCGTCGCCCCGCGCGTATAGTCGCCGTGAAGCTCGATCTCTACGTACATCTCCCGCATTGTTAAAAGGTCGGGGCGCACCATCGCAACGATCGCCACCGCATCGTGAACGGGGGCGCCTTTATAACCTAACGGCTGATGAAATTGGTAAAAAAACTCGAGCCAACCGGCGACGATGCGCGCTACATCATTTCCTACCGAGTTGATGCGTTCAATGTCCTCCGGGTGGACGAGCGCTTGTTCCGTCACATCGAGTCCCGCCATGGTAATCGGCAATCCTGAACGAAATACGATATCGGCCGCCTCAGGGTCTACAAGGATGTTAAACTCCGCCGCAGCCGTCCAGTTACCTTTCGAAATGCCGCCGCCCATCATGTAGATATGATCAATCTTCTCTTTCAAGTCGGGGCGAAGCAACAGCAGCGACGCGATATTCGTCAGCGGACCGGTGGGTACAAGAACGATCGGCACGTCACTCATCTCCAGAAGGTGAGCCATCAGTTCGACGGCTTCCTCCGCGACGATATCGCGCGCAGGCTCCGGCAGGTCGGGTCCATCGAGCCCCGTAACGCCGTGAACGCCGGGCGCGACGATCAGGTCGCAAAGCAAGGGTTTGGAACGTCCCGCCGCAAGCGGGACATCCAAGTCGATCAGAGACATGATACGACCTGCGTTGTACGTCGTCTTTGCCAGCGTCTGGTTGCCGCCTACCGTTGTGACGGCAAGGATATCGAGCTCCGGTCGAGAGTTCGCAAGAACCCATGCGATCGCGTCATCATGACCGGGATCGCCGTCGAGAATCACTGGTATTTTTTTCATCTTATCGCTCCGTCTTTACAGCTTTTCTTTGATCGGACGCAACTGGTGCTTTCGAGCCTTTCGCTTAATGCTCATCGCATAGAAGACGAGTCCGACGATCGTCACGACGTAAGGAATCATCTCGATAAGGTAATTATAGCTGGCCATCCCGCGCAAGCCGGAAACTTTTGTCTTCATCGCCTGTGCCAAGCCGAACAGGAGAGACGAGAACATAGCGCCTACAGGTTCACCTCTTCCCATCGCTTGAGCGGCGAGCGCGATGAAGCCTCGTCCTGCGACCATACCCTGGTTCCAGCCTTGAGAGTAATACATCGACATAAACGCGCCGCCCAGACCGGCAAGCGCCCCGGACATGGTGATCGCGATGTACTTCATCTTCATCACGCTGACGCCGACACTCGACGCGGCGTTCGGATTCTCACCGACTGCGCGGATTTTGAGTCCGAGAGGTGTTCTGTAAAGGAAAATACGCATCAGAAAGACGAATAAAAATGCCAGATAAGTCAGGATGGCATGTCCCGACAGGATCTCGCCGAGAATGGGAATTTTGTCGATAAGCGGGATATCGATCGTGGGGATCAAAATGTTCGGCGACACGAGCGCCCCCGTGTTGCCGCGAAGCCCGGTAAACATATTGAGTAAAAAGATCGTCCCGCCCGCTCCCAGCATGTTGACGGCAATACCGGAGAGAATAATGTCCGTCTTCAGCTTGAACGAAAAGAAACCCATCATGAGCCCCAATAAAATGCCGACGATCATCGCGCCGAGAACGCCGACGATCCAGCTCTGCGTCCAATATGCAAACAGGAAGCCGAACAAGGCGGTAATCATCATCATTCCTTCAAGACCGATGTTGGCGACACCGGCCTTCTCCGAGATGACGGCCGCCAGAGCGGCAAAGAGAATGGGAGCCGTGATCCTGATAATGATGAACAGAAAATCAGCTTGAAAAATAGATTGAATTAATTGCTCAAACATGGATTCACTCTCCTTCCGTCGCTATAAGCGACTCCGTTCTCATCAATTCCTCGCGCGTCGTCTTGACGACGAGCTTCTGTCTGAAACCGGACAGGAATTGCTCCGCCGCAAAGAATAGGAAGATGGCCGCCTGAATGATGTCGATCATCTCGCTCGGAACATCGCTGTGCGTCGACATCAACTGACATCCCTTATTCAGGTACGCCAGAAAGAACGCCGCGAGCGGCACGGCGCCGGGATTGTTCTTTGCCAATATCGCAATCGTCACGCCCGTCCAGCCGTAACCGGGCAGCTCCCGCCACACGTACGTATTGTAGCGGCCGAGAACCTCGAGACTTCCGCCCATCCCCGACAAGAGACCGCCGATCACCGAGGAAAGGATAATCGTTCCGCCGACATTCATTCCCGAGTAGAGCGAGAACGATTCATTGATGCCGATCATCCTGATCGCGTAGCCCCAACGCGTCCGATACATAAAAATCCAGACGATCAACGAGAAGATAAGCGCGATCACGAAACCCCATGTCAATTTACTGTTGCCCGGAACGATTGAAGGAATCTTCGCCGATTCCAAAAACGGGAACGTCATCGTCGCGCCCTTCGAACGATCGGCGAAATGGTAATTGAGAAAGTGGAGTACGATGTACAGCAAAACAAAATTGAGCATGAGACTCGTCACCATCTCGCTCGCGCCCAATTTAACTTTGAGAACGGACGGTATCAGCATAATCAAACCGCAGACGACGGATGACACGAGCACGCAGACAACGGCATGCCAGCCCGTTGCCATATTGACGTAAATACCGAGAAGCGATCCGACAAATCCGCCCACGAGTACACAGCTCTCGGCCGCCAAGTTGAATTGATTGGCAGAGAACATGACGCAGACGGCGAGACCGGTAAAAATAGTCGGAATCATGGCGGCGAGTACCTGATAGAAGTTCTGCGTATTAAACGCGGTCACTCCGCCGTGATAGCTCACAAACGGCCCGATCAACAGGTAGCGCAGCGCCGTAAACGGCTCATCCGAACTGAGAAAGATAAAAATCGCTCCGACTGCGAGCGCGAGCGCGATCGCCGCGGCTCCGCGCACGAAGCCGAAGAGAACCATTCTTTTATCACGCATGACAAGCCCTCCTGATCTCATCGTCGCTCTGACGTTTTAGTCCGAGCATGTATTCCCCCATCATTAAATCGTCCCACTGCCCGTCATCGAAGTAACCGGCAATTTGGCCGTTGTACATGACGATGAGACTGTCCGACAATTCCATAACTTCGTTCAAGTCAGCTGACACGAGAAGCACGGCCGCCCCCGCGCGCGACAGATCGACTAGTCTCTTTCTGATTAATTCCGTCGCACCGACATCGATACCGCGCGTCGGCTGATCGGCAATAATGAGGATCGGATCGCTAGAAAACTCACGCGCAACGACGACCTTTTGGATGTTGCCTCCGGAGAGCATCCCGACTTCCTGCGCACGCGATTTACAGAGTACGGCGTAATCCACGATGAGCCGGTCACTCTCATCGTGGAGAGATTTCATATTGAACAGCGGACCTTTGTTGAACCGCTTATGCCCGAAACGATCGGAGACGATATTCTCCTCAATGTTCGCCGTCTGCGCGACACCAAATGTCATACGGTCTTCGGGGACGTAGGAAACTCCGAGCGTCCTTATCCGCGCTTGCGGCTGACCGATCAGAGACTGACTTTCGATCGTCGCGTCGCCGGAATCGGGCAACTTCAGGCCGAAGAGAATATCGACAAGCTCGCGCTGACCGTTTCCCTCTACGCCGGCAATGCCTACAATTTCACCTTGACGAACGGAAAAAGAGACGCCATCGAGCATTTTTTTGCCCCACTCGTTGACGTAATGCAAATCTTCGACGCGCAGAACGTGTTCGCCGGGAACGGCTTCCGGCTTATCCATTTTAAGCACGACGTCGCGGCCGACCATCAATCTTGAGATTTCCTGCTCCGTAATTGAGTCCGTCTCGTAGACACCGACCGAGCGGCCTCCGCGCATAATCGTAATGCGATCAGTCAACTCTTTGATCTCTTTCAGTTTGTGCGAAATAAAGATAATCGTAAAACCTTGCTCTTTAAGGTGCTTCAATTCCTGGAATAATTCAACCGTTTCCTGCGTCGTCAAAACGGCGGTCGGTTCGTCGAGAATCAAGACGCGTGCACCGCGTACGAGAGCTTTTAAGATCTCGACTTTTTGTTTCATGCCGACGGCGATATCGGCGACGCGCGCGTCAGGCTCGACAAATAAATTGTATTGCTCCGAGTACTCGCGCGTCAGGCGGACCGCCTCCTTATAGTCTATGAAGATTCCGCCCTTTTTCGGCGCCATGCCGAGGACGATGTTCTCTGCGACCGTCAAACTCGGGACGAGCATGAAGTGCTGGTGCACCATGCCGATGCCTTTACTAATCGCCTCGAGAGGTGATGAAAGGGTAACCCGTTCATCGTTCAGATAAATCGCGCCGTCTGTCGGCTGCTCCAGTCCGAAAAGGATTTTCATCAGTGTTGATTTCCCCGCACCGTTCTCTCCGATGAGGGCATGAATTTCACCTTTTCTGACGGAGAAATCGACATCGCGGTTCGCAGCGATTCCGTTCGGGTAGATCTTGGTGATCTTTTCCATGCGAACGACAAATTCATGTTCTTCCATGCGCTTCGCTCTCCTGTCTTCGCAACTCCATGCGAGTCGCCAAAACACATTAGGGGGATCCGCAAGCAGATCCCCCTTTTTTCGTTCAAGTATCACACGTTCAAATGATAAAATACGTAGCGTTTACGGTTGCATTTCATCACGCATGACGATGACACCGTTCGTGTCGTCGCCGATGGCTGAAGGAACTTCAATCTCCTTGTCGCGAACCGCTTTCTCAGCTGCGAGAACGAGATCCTGGACATCTTGTGGTGCAATGTTCTTGAAGTTCTTGTCGGAGACGAAACCGACGCCGCCCTCGACGAGTCCGAGGTTGACTTCCGTGCCCCAGTAAGTACGTCCGGCATCCCACTCGTCGAATACCCAAACGATAGAATTGCCGACGTTTTTGAGCCCCGATGTCAAGGTAATCGCAGCGAGTTCGGTGGAAAGCGTGAGCTCCTGATCCGAGTCAACACCGATGAACCAAGCTTTGCCCGACTCGAGCGCCGCCTCGGCTCCGCCGTTACCTGACAGACCGGCAACGCCCCAAATGATGTCGACTTTGTTGTCGTTGATCATTGCGAGACCCATCTCCTTCGCCGTCGCCGTATCGACGTAACTGTTGACGTAGCGCGTATCTACTTTAACTTCGGGATCCGTCGCCTGGACGCCTGAGAGGAATCCGTACAGGAAGTCGTTGATGACGGGGCTGTCGACGCCGCCGATAAATCCGACGACTTTCTCAGGGTTGATTTTGTCAATGTCCGTTTTCGATGTCATCGCCGCCGCGTAGACGCCGATCAGGTAACCCATATCGTTTTGCCTATAGCTGACGTTGACGACGTTCTTGTTTTCTCCTACGTACGTCGTGTCGTCGTAGATGAGGAACTTCTGATCGGGATAAGCCGTCGCCGTCTCTTTCAGGTAGTCAGGCATCTGGTACGTACCGCATACGACGAGATCATATTGCTTACTCTCTGCGACCTCATTCAGGGTCTCCTGCCATTTCGGCTGGTCGGCGTCCGTTCCGCCCATCTCGATCGTCTTCAGCGTGATGCGACCGTCCGCTTTCAGCTGTTCAAGGCCTGAATTGGCGGAGTCGAAAAACGATTTGTCGCCGAGGTTTCCGTTAACCAGGTGAACTACACTGTAGACCTTCTTTTCGGGCTTGGAATCACCACCGGACTCGGTACCGGGCTCGGCTTCACTGCCTGACACGTCGGGCTCGACGGGCGGCTTTTTTTCGCACGCGAAGACAGTAAACACCATCAGCACGACGAGCAAAATTGCAAAAAACTTTTTCATCTTTTCACTCCTTCATGAATTGCAAGACTCAGCGCGCCGTCAAAGACAGGACGACGCTCATTTACTTTTACTTGCTTTTAATCGTATATTAACGATTTTCCTGTGTAAAGTCAACAAATCGAATCGGCTGAGGTGCGGGTCTTACAAGATATTTTCAATAAAAACTAAGGCAGAAGACCGTCAACGAGACGTCGCATATCTTCAAAGTCGCCGAGATCGGGAACCCAGACTGAAGAAGCGTCGATCAAGGTTTCGGGGTGTTTGGCCTGTCCTTTGAACGTTGACGGAATCGTGCCGTCAAGTTGGCCGCGGACACTTTGCGCGCGCAGGAGACAGAAATCCTTGAGCGTATCGACGGCGAGAAGAAAATCGTCGTGCGAGCAGAACTTCGTTGGATCTCGTTTGACATAAGGCGAGATCATATCCCGGATAGAATCGACCTTCTCTTCGAAACGACCGCTTTCCATGTACTTCACCAGGAAATCGTCGTAGAGATCGTGGTATCTTTCGACGTATTCGCTGTTGAACATGAGCTGCACGAAGAGCGGCCGGCGGATCATCACTTCCACGGGGGCAGGCGTGTCGATCGGATAGTTTACAAAAAGCGTCGAGTCATTGACGGGATCGGTCATGCCGAGCGCGTACGTTGCGAAAGCGAGATTGTAATCCCACGGAAGCATCGAAATCTTGCCGTCTTTTTCGTAAAGGAAATAGTTGTGCCCGGTTTTACCAAGGTAACTGTCGAGATTGACGACGAATGTTTGGACGGTAAAAAACCTGAGCAATGCCTCGACATCAAGCGCAGACTCCAAGTCTTTCCCCTCTGCAAGTATCTTGAGCGCCTCGATCAATCGCTTCTTGTCAGCGTCGTTCACCTTGAAGACGGAGTGACGGAAGATGTTGTCGTAACGCCGGAACTCATCACCCGTGTAGATGAGGGCGATGTCATCGTTCTGATCGCTCAACCGGCGGTATTTCGGTTTGTAGAGTTCGCCGCGATTCATGCCGTAATTGCGACGAACGAAGGCATCCTCGATTTCTTCAATAGCGACGAACAGCCCCCAATCTCTTCCGTTGACACGAATGAATGCATGACTTGTGAGCGGCGCAGGTACTTTCATCTCCCGCATCATTTCATACGTCATCGTGTCTTTCATGAAGGCGTTGTCTTGGAAAGAAGAGTTCAGCGAGAGTTTGTCAAGGCCGAAATACGACTGCCCTTTTTCGTAATGATCGAACTCAACTTTGAGGCTGAATCGCTTGGAGCCGTATTTGTAGATCTGGTTGAGAGAATTGTTTCCCTTGACGCGAAGTCCGACATTGGCGATTTCCTCGCCGTCGATAGCGATCGTCGCAGGGACGTATTCTTTTGCGTGCGGGTTTTCTAAAATACTTTGCCAATCCGACTCATCTAACGTAAAGTCGATCGAATGGACGCAGCTCATATCAAAAAGGCGATCAACGTATCCGGGCGAGCCATGATATGTCCTCAGCCCAAGCGAGCCGGCGTTTATGAACACGATAATGAAGACGACCATGAGTACGGCCGCACCAAAACATATCTTGTCAATGTGCTGATGTTTGAGCACGAACGCCTCCTTACTCGACTCCGTCACTGCGTCACGGGCTCAAATGCCCTATCCGACGTAATCACCCTTGTAGCTGACAAGAACAATGTCGAGAACACCCTCTGTGTCCGCGATCGTACTGAGAAAAGAAGTCTCGTTATCTTTAAGACGAACCTCGTAATGGAGTTCGATCTCCCCTTCACGGACGCTTTTACTCTTGAGAATGAGTTTCTTGATGTTTGCCTCCAGAACGGATTTTGCGGCAATTTCAGCCTCTTCCGAACGACAGCGCAGAACCAAAATAAATGGGTTGTCGTGCGATTTCCAGCTGACGAAAATGACAAGAATGATGCCGATGAAAAGACTTCCGAAAACAGCAAGAGGTAACAGACCGGCAGCTATAACGATGCCGACGGCAATACTCCAGAATAAAAAAGCGATGTCGAGCGGTTCCTTAATCGCCGATCTGAAGCGAACGATGGACAAGGCTCCAACCATTCCCAGCGAAAGGACGACGTTGCTCGTGACGGCCAGGATGACGAGCGTAGATATCATCGTAAGCCCGATGAGCGTCACGCCGAAACTCGACGAGTACATCACGCCTCGGTACGTCAATTTATAAATCCAAAAAATAAACAGTCCGACAAAGAACGAGAGCAACATGGCGAGCGCCATATCTAGGATGGAAATGCTCGTCACATTCTCAAGAAATTTAGATTTGAAGATGTCTCTGAAGCTCATATGTCTTTCCTCATTTCACTATGGTTGTCTCACCTCGTTGGGAGAGTTATGTACAGGTTTAGTCGTATTTTCGGCTGTGCGCATATTTCGAAAAGGCTCCGCTACGCCTCGGTCCGATTTGAACGGCATTCGCGATAAACTCGGGAAGAAACTGATCGTACTTCACTTCGAGGACGGCAAAAGCCACATCCGTCGGTATTTGCAGCCGATCGATCGCAAAGAAGTCGATATTCCGCCCGCTCGTCCTGATGTCTCGATCGAGCGTGATGCGCGTGTTCCCGGCGGGATGCACGAACGGCTCCCGGTAGTACTCCACAATGACGCACGGACGCAACAGACGGCTTTTTAAGTTGAAATAAAATTCCTGAAGCAGCGGCGCATCGCTTTTCAGAAGAAAAGAATATTCTCCGTCGAGTATGGCTTGAACCTCTTCTGCCTTTAGGCGTGCCGCTTGTTTATGGCTCAAGCCGCGGCGCTTGCTCTTCTTTTCCAGCCGAATCCATGAAAAATCCTGATTGTAGCAACGGATACGGAATTTCTCGCGCAGGTTGACGCCGCTGATTTTTTCCGTGAGAGCCCTGTCGAACGGGTCGTCGAAATACAGACTCCTGACGAGGTATTCGCCGCCCGGTCCTGCGTGACGGTCATGCGGGAGAATCTTGCGAAGCCTGTTTCTTAGCAGGAGATGATCGGCGCAATTGATCTCATGTTTCAGTTCGTGCCGAAGCCGAAGTTTCACGGACATTCTCCTTCCTTACTTTAAATGCTTCACGCGTCGGAGTGGCGCAGATTTCCATAAAAATAGCACATCGGCTTCGCATTTGTCGCCATCGTTGATGGGACCGGGGGGAAGTGCAAAACCGATGTGCTATCAGAATCTTATCAATTCATAAAGACGATTCCGCTATTTGCGATTAATCATCGTCGTGATCGCTGTCGCCATCATTATAATCATTATCGTCGTCGTTGTCGCCCCCGTTCTTGTCATCGCCACCAATAATAGAGTACGGACGTTGTTATGTGAAAGCGGGGTCGAATTCATAAAAAATAGAAAATATAGGCAATAAACGCTTTTATTCCGTAATATCGTTTGGAAACGGCGGCTCCAGACGGCGGACATCTGAAATACGCAACGCAAGTTCCTGTGCCTTTTTCGATTCGATGTCGATCAGCTGGAGCGTTTGTCGATTCGGAAAAGCAACGAGCAACTGTCCGTCGTCGACGCGTACGGCGACGGACTCAAGCATCGCCGGATCGCTGACTTTATTGAAAAACAGAAGATCGCCTACAAGAAGGGCGCTTAGTTCCTTATTTCCCTCGGAGTCCCGTGTTAATTCTACCGTCTCTCCCGCTTGGGCGAGCGCGTTCAGTGTGCGCGGCAGGTCAATCCCGTTCAGCCTCGCCGCAATGAAGACGGCGCCCTCCGGGCTGATGCCGCGTGCGGTCAAGCCGCCCGGAACAAGAGGACGGTTATAAAATGCCATCAGCGCCGACGAGAATTGTTCGTAAAAGTCATCAACAGCAATCGTATCGAGCGGGTCAAGCAACAGCAAACCAGTCGTATTCACCCACCCTATCCTGCCCTCGGGCAGTTTGATGCGGAGCAAGTCTCCGTTTCGATAATCCGCGTAGAGGATTGACCCCATCGGCGCCTCCACGAGTAAAGAGCCTCCTCGCGCATGCGTCATCACGCGCTTGTACGTTGTTCGCACGACCAGCTTCAGGACGGCACCCGTGGGCGACAGAGAGCGCAAATCGGCGCTCAAGTCGTCACGCGACAGGAAGCCGACCGTCCCGTCCGACGCCTGCACCTTGATCATCGTGCGATGATTTGCGTCGAGAACAGTCACGGGCTCATTCAGGAGCAACTCGGCTATACGCATACTGCGCGATTCCGTCGAGTCGAATAGCGGTGCCGACGACACTTTAACAACAGCCGTAATCTTTCCGGAAGGTTCGGAAGGCTCCGTCTGCTCCGAATCCGTCGGTGCGACAACGGGAGGCTCGGAACGTTTTTTTTCGATAACTTGCGGCAAAATGAGAAAGAGTCCTAACATAAGTGCGACAAGCACAACCACGGCAACGGCCCAAGGGGGAAGTCGTCTTTTTTTCGCATCAATGAAGACCGGCTTCCGGCGTTGCTTATCCTCGTCCGATTCGAGAAGCCCGGGAACATAGCCGGGACCGCGAGGAATCGTTATCTTCTCTTGCGGTGTCTTCGTCTCCGGCTGATCGCTCTTGATACCATTTTGCTCTGCCAACGGCTTCTCATCCTTCATCGAAAGCGACTCCTCCGCTCGTCGAAGCCTTGCGACTCACCGACGCATCTGACTCCATAACACAAAACGCCACGGCGTACTCATTCTCATGGGAAATGCTGAGCGCGACGGAAATACCTCCCAATTGAGAGAATCTCGCTTTCGCCGCCCTGTGCAGGACGACGACGGGCGCGCCCATATTATCAACATCAATCTCTACATCCTGAAACGTAATGCCGAGCCGCCCGATCCCGGTTCCCAACGCCTTCGAAACGGCTTCCTTCGAAGCGAAACGGCCGGCGAGCCGAAGCGTGTTACCGGAGCAAAGATCGCGTTCACGCTCGGTAAAAACACGTGTCAAAAAGCGATCGCGGTGGCGCTCCAGGACTTTTCGGAACCTTGTGACATTGACGAGATCTACACCGACGCGCATGTCGCCGTCCTCAAACGTCAGCTTTCAGGTGACGCAGTCTCAGGTCACCGGGCGGGAAACTGTAGATCAGGAAATTGCCCATCAGACGGCTGGCGATGCGACTGTCGTACTGCTTCGAAAAATCCTGCACCTTGAGGTTAGAAGCGATGATCGTCGCAAGGCGACGGTTATGCCTTGTATCGAGCAGCCCGAGCAGCTGAGTGAACGTTTCCTGCGTCGCCATCTCCGTTCCAAGATCGTCAATGAGCAGGAGATCCCAGGTCAAAAAGGCGTTGTTCAGCATCGTCGCCTCTTCCAACTGGTCAGGGTCGGGGCGAAAAGACTGCTGCAAGCGTTTATATCGCGTGATGAGATCGAACAAATTGGGCGCCGAGATGTAAATGACTGCGACGCCTTCCTCCATCAAGCGTTGACCGATACACTGCATGAGAAATGTTTTGCCCGTGCCTGGATCGCCGCTGAAAAACAGTTGTCGATCTTGCAGTTGACAGAAATTCGTTGTATAAAATTGAGCCGCCTGCAAATTCTTCGCCATAACATCGCGGGTGGAAGAGCCGTTCAGGCGGTCGGACGGCGCGCTGTCGTAAAGATTGAGATTGAACCCGGCAAACGTGTGGTCGGGAGACATCGAGTCGGGGAAATAGGCAGGCAGTATATCCTGCAGAATATGCCTCCTGCAAAAACACCACTTATTTTGAACGCGCCCCGTATCTTCGCACGCGCGACAGAAAAAGACAGGCTTATCGTACCCGTCTTCAATACCGCGCTCACGTAAAAACGCCTGACGCTCCGACGCAATCCGGTCGAAAGCTCCATCATCGTCGCCTGTCGCTTCCATAGCCGACAACAGCCGAGCGAGCCCCGCGCTGCGAAGCTTCCTGTCAAAGTCTTCCACCTCCGGATAGCGTGCATAGAGAGACGCCACGCGCGCATCGCGAACGTTAAAAGCGTTGTGCCTCCGTCTCTCATAGACGCGAATAACCTCGCCGTTAATTTTGTCCGCCAAGTTTGCCATATGCTTTAATGATCAGCCCTCAGTCACGATTTTCGTCCGCCGTTTCGGATATGAGACGCGGCATTCTGATCCCTGTGCCGACCTCGGCACTCGTTTCCTGGGCGGCATCGAGCGTAAAGTTGTCTCGATTGTCGCGCCGCAGTGAAGCTGCTTTCCCTCGCAGAGTACTCATTTCCGCTACGCGTTTTTCCTCGTATGCGCGGACGTCTTCAAGCGTTCTCAAGTTGCGCTCGTGCCAGTCCTTTAACACGGCGGTCACATAGCGCACGCTCGGATTGGACGCTCCGCGAGTCTTCGAGAGCGCCTCTTCAATAATATCTTCACCGTAGCCGTACTCGTCGACCCACATGTCGACATCTTTGAGGTCGTATTCCGTCATTTTACGCCTCAGGCGTTTGCCGACGAGCGCCTTCAGTTCATTCTTCTTCATGAAATGCGTATAGTAGCGCGAGAGCTGCTCATACGTTTTGACGCCGGCTGACGCCCAATCTTCGGCTACGCGCATGGCGAACCCGGGTCCGTTCAGGCGGTTGTTATTGGCAGCTTCCTGAAACAGCACGAACATCACTTCCGGATCAAACCCGTACACCTCAAACCAACGGTCAATGTGATCGTACCAGGTAAACGTCATCATCCCCTGAAAAAACGTCATATTGATCTGGTTGACGATCATCTCGCGCTCCTTGTGGACCGCCTCGCGCCCGACAATCTCCTTCGGCGTCGATGAAGACACGGGGCGATATCGTTTCTGCAACTCCTGCATCTTCAAGTCGTTGATCGAAATATCGTGATCGCCGACCGTAATGAGGTGCATGCGCTGCAATTCGAGGAGAGAGTCATCAACGGCTTCCTCTGAAATACCTAAGCGATCGGCAAGATCTGCGCGCGTTGCTTTTCGGGAACCGTTTTGGAAGACGCTGTTGAGAAAAAGATAGCTCTTGACAGCATTCCCGCTCAATTTTGGCATCATGTCCTGAATAAAAAGATCGGGCACAGGCGTATCGCTGAAGATGATCGATCGACTGTCTTTGATTCTCATAAGGTCCTCACTTCCCCGCTACCGTACTGTTCATTTTAACAAGTGCATCCGAACACTTATTGTCTCACAAATATTGAAGAAAATTCCACAGTTTGCAAACGGGCGCTCATCTCACATGGATAAGCGCCCGTCTCATCATTTCCGATCAGCTCGTCCTCAGGGCGGGCGAGCCGCAATCACGGCAAAGAATCAGCCTTGTTCCGTCAAACGGACGTAACTGCGATAACGTTCTTCAGCGGCCGCTCTCGCACGCACGAAGATCTCATCGACTTCTTCCGTCGTGTATTTATTGTAGAGCGACGTGTAGCGAACTTCCTCTTTTAAGAACTCCGTATAGTCTCTTGTCGGCGGCTTCGAATCGAGCGTGAAGGGATTCTGCGTCGCGTCTTCCGACGCCACCTGCGGGTTGTAACGCCACAGATGCCAGTACCCTGTCTCGACGGCATCTTTCTGGCGTCGCTGCGCCTTCGACATGCCTCCGCGAATGCCGTGGTTGATGCACGGAGCGTACGCGATAACGAGCGAAGGGCCGTTCCACGCTTCGGCCTCGCGCAAGGCGCGGAGCGTCTGCGCTTGACCGGCGCCCATAGCGACCTGCGCGACGTAGACGTAACCGTACGACATCGCCATCATGCCGAGGTCTTTTTTCTTGCGCGTTTTTCCGCCGGCGGCAAACTGAGCCACCGCGCCGAGCTGCGTCGCCTTGGAGGCCTGACCGCCCGTATTGGAGTAGACTTCCGTGTCGAGGACGAGGACGTTGACATCCTCACCCGACGCCAACACATGGTCGAGTCCGCCGTAGCCGATGTCGTAAGCCCAGCCGTCACCGCCGATGATCCACGTCGAGCGGAGCATCAGGTAATCTTGGAACTCAAGGATCTTCTCGCGAAGTTCCGACGCCTCGCCGGAAAGTTCGGCATCGTTTAACGTATTCAGGAAAGCATCCGCCACTTCACGCGCAGTCTCTTTTTCGTCTTTGCGCTCAAACCAGACGCCTATGGCGTCCTTCAAATCTCCAGGGATTTCTTTCTCATTCAGTTGAGAGACAAACTCCGTCGCACGATCGCGCAGCTGCTTGACGCCGTAATGCATGCCGAGACCGTACTCCGCATTGTCTTCAAACAGGGAGTTGCCCCAAGACGGTCCGAACCCTTCATTGTTGACGCAATACGGCATTGACGGCGCCGAACCGCCCCAAATTGAAGAACAGCCCGTCGCGTTTGCAATCATCATGCGGTCACCGAACAGCTGCGTCACCAAACGAACGTAAGGCGTCTCACCGCATCCGGCGCAGGCGCCCGAGAACTCGAGCAGCGGCTGCTCAAATTGACTGCCCTTGACGGACGTTTTGCTCATGGGGTTTTCTTTGCTGGAAAGTGTCAGAGCGAACTTCCAGTTTTCGGCTTCCACGAGATGCTCCTCGAGAGGCTTCATGACGAGCGCCTTCTCCTTGGCGGGACACGTCTGCGCGCAGGAACCGCAGCCTGTACAGTCGAGTGCCGAAACCTGCACGCGGAAATCATACGCGTCATAGGGGCGCGCGCCCTTCAGCGTCTCAAACGATTCAGGCTTATTCACCTTCTCTTCATCATCGAGCAGGAACGGACGAATGGCAGCGTGAGGACAGACGTATGCGCACTGGTTGCACTGGATGCAGTTCTCAGGGATCCATTTTGGGATATTGATGGCAATACCGCGCTTCTCATACTGCGATGTGCCCATCGGGAATGTCCCGTCCACATAATCGGTAAACGCAGAAACGGGGAGCGAATCGCCTTCTTGGCGGTTCATGACATCGGCGATGTTTAAAATAAACTCCGGCGCTTCGCGGAACTTGACGGGGTCATCTTCGGCGTTGCGCCACTCGGAAGGAACTTCGACTTTCTGAACTTCGGCGACACCTGCATCGACAGCGCGGTAGTTCATGTTGATGATATCTTCGCCTTTGTTGCCGTAGGAGCGGACGATCGCCTCTTTCATGTATTTTACTGCATCGTCCACGGGGATGACTTCCGTGATCTTGAAGAAGGCGGCCTGGCAAATGGTGTTGATACGATTTCTGAGCCCGATCTCCTGAGCAAGACGGACGGCATCGATGATGTAGAAATCGATGTCGTTCTCGGCGATATAGCGCTTGACTTGTCCGGGAAGGAACTCGTCGAGTTCTTCCGCGCTTCTTGTCGTGTTAAGCAGGAAGGATCCGCCTTTTTTCAGCGCCTTGAGCACGTCATACGAGTGCAAGTACGACTGATTGTGACACGCGATAAAATCGGCTTTGCCGACGAGATATGGCGCGCGGATCGGCGAGTTGCCGAAGCGCAAATCTGAGATCGTCACACCGCCCGACTTCTTCGAGTCGTATGAGAAATAAGCCTGAGCGTACATCGGCGTGTGATCGCCAATGATTTTGATCGAGTTCTTGTTTGCGCCGACCGTGCCGTCGGAGCCGAGACCCCAGAAACGAGCGGAGATCGTTCCGGGCGGCGATACTTGAATGTCGTCACCGACGGGAAGCGAGAGATTCGTCACATCGTCGCAGATGCCGATTGTGAAACGCGGCTGAGGATTGTCTTCCGCGAGAAGCTCGTAGACGGAGGCGATGTGCGCCGGTTTCGTGTCTTTCGATCCGAGGCCGTAACGTCCGCCGACGACCGTGATATCACGTCCCGCTTCTGCGATCGCGGCAGCGACGTCGAGGAAGAGCGGTTCACCGAAGGCGCCGGGCTCTTTCGTGCGATCGAGGACGGCGATTTTCTCGACCGATTCGGGGATCGCTTCGAGCAGCCTCTTAACAGAGAAAGGCCTATAGAGGTGAACGTGAATGGCGCCCGTCTTTCTCCCGTTCGCGTTGAGATAGTCGGATGTTTCACAGATCGTGTCGTAGACGGAACCCATGCAGATGATGATCTCTTTCGCCTCCGGGTCACCGTGGTATACAAAAGGCTTATATGGACGCCCCGTCAGCTTTCCGATCTCGTCCATGTAATATTCAACGATATCGGGCAACGATTCATAGTAAGGGTTCGCCGCTTCTTTTTCCTGAAAGAAAATGTCGGGGTTCTGAGCCGTCCCGCGCAACATGGGACTATTCGGCGTCAGACCGCGATCGCGGAACGCCTGAACGGCTTCCATATCGACGAGGTCTTTCAAATCTTCGTAATCGAGCACTTCGATCTTCTGGATCTCGTGCGACGTTCTGAATCCGTCAAAGAAGTGCAATAACGGAACGCGCCCTTTGATTGCCGACAGGTGCGCAACGGTTCCGAGGTCCATTGCCGACTGGACGCCGTTCGACGCGAGAATGGCGAAACCTGTCTGGCGCGTCGCCATCACGTCACTGTGGTCACCGAAAATAGAGAGCGCGTGCCCCGCGACCGCACGTGCAGACACATGGAATACTGCAGGCAACAATTCGCCCGCCATTTTGTACATATTGGGAATCATCAGGAGCAAACCCTGTGATGCCGTATATGTCGTCGTCAGCGCACCCGTCGCAAGAGAGCCGTGAACGAAGCCCGCCGCGCCGCCTTCCGATTGCATTTCCACCACACGAACAGGCTGACCGAAAATATTTTTTCTACCTTGCTGAGCCCATTGGTCCACGCTGTCCGCCATCCCGGAAGACGGCGTAATCGGGTAGATGCCCGCCACTTCCGTAAAGGCATAGGACGCGTGCGCTGCAGCTGTATTTCCGTCCATTGTCACAAAGTTCTTTTTCATTGTCATTGTTCTCTCCCGTCAATCAGTCTAAGCAACTTTATGCCAAAAACAGTATAGCACTCCGCTTTCACTATAGTTTCATACTCTATTGCGATTGCGACGTTTTTTCCTTACAGACCAGAAGTGAGCGCCCCGTCATTCCGGGCGATCGCTCTAGCCCTAACAGGTCGAGCATCGTCGGCGCGAGGTCCGCCAATCTTCCGTCAGTGAGATCATATCTTTCTAGCCCCGCTCCGATGAGCCGGACGTCGTTCGTCGTATGCGCAGTAAAAGGACCTCCGTTGACCGGATCGATCATTTCCTCCAGATTGCCGTGATCGGCTGTAATGAGTGCGACGCCGCCTTTTTCAAGGATCGCCGGAACGACTCGAGCAAGACACCTGTCAACAGCCTCCATCGCGCGACAAGCGGCGTCGAACAGGCCTGTATGACCGACCATATCGCCGTTAGCATAATTCAGAATGATGACATCGGGCGGGTCGCCCGCGAGCACATCAAGTAAATTGTCCGTCACTACGGGAGCGCTCATCTCGGGTTGCATATCGTACGTTTCAACTTTTGGAGACGGTACGAGAATTCGTTCTTCCCCGCGATACGGTTCTTCCCTGCCGCCGTTGAAGAAAAACGTGACGTGCGCATATTTTTCCGTCTCCGAGATGCGAAGCTGGCTGAGGCCGGCGTCGGCGACAACTTCACCGAACGTTCCCGTCAGATCTTCCGGCGGATAAGCGGTTGCAAAATCGGGAAACACATCGAAATCAGCGCTGTACTCCGCCATACCCACGTAATGAAGCCCCAACGGCGACTTGACGACGGGAAATTTATCGAAATCCGGTTGACAGAACGCTCTCGTCAGCTCGCGCGCTCGATCGGGTCTGAAGTTGATAAAAATGAAGCTGTCGCCCTCGCGGACAGGGGCGATCGGCGCGCCGTTTTCATCGACCATCAGCACAGGTACGATGAATTCATCCGTCACGCCCTTTTCGTACGAGGAACGGATCGCTTCGATAGGATCTCGCGCGCGTGCGCCGTCGAAATCGACAGCCGTCAAGCAGCGATATGCCTTCTCAAGTCGATCCCATCGATTGTCTCGATCCATGGCGTAGTAACGACCGGAAAGAGACGCGACGCGACCGAGCCCGACTTTATCGAGTCGGTCGAGCAGAGCCGCCATATAGTGTATTCCCGCTTGGGGCGGCGTGTCGCGCCCGTCAAAGAAAGCGTGAATCGCGACATCCTTTACGCCTTCGCGCTTCGCCATATCGATCAGAGCGAAAAGGTGCTCCAGATGGCTGTGGACACCGCCGTCAGACAGTAAGCCGGCAAGATGGAGCGTCTTATTATTTGACGACGCACGAGACATCACGGCGCGCAACGCTTCGTTCTCAAAGAACGTTCCGTCTTCAATCGCGTTGCTGATTCTCAGGAGATCCTGATAGACGATACGGCCGGCTCCGATGTTCATGTGTCCGACTTCGGAATTGCCCATCTGACCGTCCGGGAGACCGACATCGCTGCCGCTCGTTTTAATTCTTGCCGAAGGCCATTCTTCAAGCAGATGATCCAAGAACGGTGTATCGGCCGCCAGAACGGCGTTACCGACGGGATTATCTGAAATGCCCCATCCGTCGAGAATGATAAGTGCGACAGGGCGAATATTGTTCAGTGTCATGTATTCTCTTACTCTTTCGTTAAACGTTCGCAATCACCGCAAAATCGTCGAGTTTCAAAGAAGAACCGCCTACGAGTCCTCCGTCGACTGCCGATTGTGCAAACAGCCCCGCGGCATTCTCGCTGTTGATCGATCCGCCGTAGAGGATCTTCACAAGTGAAACCGCTTCAGGCGTGTAAAGTCTCTCGAGGACTTCACGGATCAGAAGACACGCTTCCTGCGCCTGCTCTTCCGTCGCGACGTCACCGGTGCCGATCGCCCAAATCGGTTCATACGCCACCATCACTTGGCAGAGAGAATTCTCCTTAACTCCCTTGAAGGCTTGCTCAATTTGCGTGACGAGATGCTCCGCCGTCTCTCCTGCCTGCCGCTGCTCTTTCGATTCTCCGCAGCAGACGATCGGGCGGACACCCCATTCGAGCGCCGCCAGCAGCTTTTTATTGACGAGTTCGTCCGTCTCACCCGCATAGGCGCGCCGTTCTGAATGACCGACGATCACGTACGGGACGTGCATGCGCGCGAGCGCGGCCATTGAAATTTCACCCGTATAGGCGCCGGAATCATGATGGCAGCCGTTTTGCGCGGCGATACGGATCGGCGTGCCGCTGCAGAGCGACACCGAGGCATCGAGTGCCGTATGCGGGACGCCCACGATCACTTTCGCCTTTGACTCGGCGACGAGCGGCAACAGTTTTTCGAGAAATGCCGTCGCCTCGGACGGTACCTCGCGATTCATCTTCCAATTTCCGGCCGCGACGAGCGAACGCGGGTCGCGGTCGAGCAGACAATCGATACCGGGCAGGACTTTGCCTTCCAGAAATTCGAGAGAGGCGCCCCCGCCCGTTGACACGTGGGTCATCTTCGCCGACAGCCCGTACTTTTCTACGGCTGCCGCCGAATCGCCGCCGCCGATGATGGAAACGGCATCCGATTCCGCTATGGCATACGCAATTTCACGCGTTCCGTTGCTGAACGTTTCAAATTCAAAGACGCCGAGAGGGCCATTCCACACGATCGTACCCGATTGGCCGATCACCTCCGCAAAGAGCTGAACCGTCTCGGGTCCGATGTCGAGTCCCATTGTATCGTCGGGAATCTCACTGACAGGTACGACGGTCGCCGCCGCGTCCGCGCCGTAATGATCGGCAACAGCCGTATCGGTCGGCAGCAACAATTGGACTCCCTTCTCATCGGCGAGTTCCAAGAGCTCTTTGGCGAGCTCGATTTTGTCCACCTCACAAAGCGAAGTTCCGACCGAATGACCTTGTGCGGCAAGGAACGTATACGCCATTCCGCCTCCGATCAGCAAGTTATCGACGCTGTTCATCAGGTGACGGATGACGCCGATCTTATCGGAAACCTTAGATCCGCCGAGAATCGCCGTCAGCGGTCGAACGGGGTCGGCGACGGCTTTGCCGAGCATCTCAAGCTCGCGATTGATCGTATAACCCGCGACTGCCGGCAGGAAGGCGGCAACGCCCGCCGTCGATGCGTGAGAACGGTGAACGGCGCCGAAAGCGTCACTCGCATAAATCTCTGCCATCGACGCCAGTTTCTTCGCGAAAACGGGATTATTCTTCGTCTCTTCCTTGTGAAAACGCACGTTCTCGAGGAGCAGAATCTCCCCGTCCTTAAGTGCCGCCGCTTTGGCCATCGCATCGTCTCCGATGACATCCTCGGCGATCGTGACGTCGCGGCCTAAGAGCTCCGAAAGCCGTACCGCGACGGGCGCGAGTGACAGCGCCTTGTCAAATCCTTTCGGACGACCGAGATGTGACACGACGATCAGGCGCGCGCCGCGTTCGACGAGCGTACGGATCGTCGGAAGAGCGGCGCGAATGCGCCTGTCATCCGTAATTTCATTTGTCTTTTTGTCGAGAGGAACGTTAAATTCCGCGCGCAACAACACGCGTTTTCCCTTGACATCAATATCGTCAATTGTCTTCTTGTCGTAAATAATCATCTTCCTATCCTCACTTTAAGGTTTCGCCGGCATCGCCGGTTGTTGGCTTAAACATCAGCTTTAACAGTCGTAAAACCGACGCTTTCAGTCTACCCTTATTGCGTACTGCTTGCAGTTATGTATTTGTACATTATTTTTTGTTTGAATTAGCTTGTTTTGTCAAAATGACGGTAACGTATGCGTTGAGCGCTGTTTTCAGATTAAATGTGCAAAAGAAGTCGAGCAATCGTACATGGGTGCGTGATGATCGGTCCGCCCGTGGCAGTCCGATCCTGCCGTGCGAATCAGACCGAGCTCCGTAGCGACTTCGGTGAGCAGGCGCTGCTCCTCCGGTGTCGCCTTCCCGTGGAAACATTCAATACCGTTCAAGCCGTCTTGCGCCAACTGAACGAATCGTTCGCGCAACGTCTCACGTGTTGAGAGAAGCTCGGGGTTGTCGGTCCAACCGTAAAGCTGCGGATGAGCGATAACACTCAATCCGCCGGCACGCTTGATTTCATGGAATGTTTCACTTACCGAGCGTCTTGTTCTTGGGACGAACGCCGGCTTTCCGACGCCGAGCAACTCTTGGAAGGCATGTGTGACGGAACGAAAATGACCGTTCTTGACGAGCCAGAGCGCCATGTGGACGCGCCCGGGAAGCGTATACTCTTCACCGTGACGCATCAGATCGTCGAGACGGACGTCATAGCCTAGCGATCTCAATTTCTCAAGCATCGCAAGATTGCGACGCTCACGGCTCTTCGCCTGTTCCTCAATATATGCGGAGAGTCCGGGCGGGTCGTATTCCGTGAAATATCCCAAGACATGAATTTCACAATCGTCCTGCATCACGCTGAACTCGACGCCGGGGACGAATACGGGCGGACGACCGAACCGACCCTCATGTCCTTCACATTGATCCGACCGGGCGAGACGTTTCAGTGCTTCGACAACTTCTCCTATCCCCGACATCGTATCGTGATCTGTAAGAGAAAACGCTTTTAAGCCGTTCTCGATCACATTTTCTACAATTTCTGAAGGCGTATTTGCTCCGTCGGAAAACGTCGAGTGCAAGTGGAAGTCGACGCTGCCCTGAATGGAAGACGTATCGAGAAATTCGGCGAGAAGATCACTGTTTTGAAAAAACATTGTCCTCAGAACACCGTTACGCTTCTGCGCCCGCATCACGATCGGACTGCTTATCGGTCGTCTCAGCGATAAAATAGCGCGGACGCCCCTTGACTTCGCGGAAAAGACTCGCCACGTACAGTCCCAAGAGGCCGAGACTGATCATGACGATGCTGCCGATGAGAAGTTGGAGAAGGATAACCGTTGTGAAACCGGTCGCCGCTTTACCGCCAAAATATCGAACGAGCGTTTGAATCGCCAAGACGAAAAACACGATGAGGAAAATGACCCCCATGCTGCTGATGAGCATCAGCGGGCGCGACGAAAAACCGACCACGGCATTTAACGACAGTTTTGCGAGCTTAAGAAAGCCCCACTTACTCCCTCCGATTTTACGCTCATCGACCTCAAAACGAAAAGTGACACGCCTAAATCCCATCCAAGAAGATAACGCGCGAAAAAATGTCTCTCGTTCCGTGAAAGTATTCCAGTGATCGACGACCTTACGATCGAGAAGCTTAAAGTCAGAAGCGTCTTTCAATCGGATACCGGATAACTTCGCAAAGGCGCCGTAGAACATGTTTGCAGCAAAGCGCGATAATCGCGACTCCTTCCCGCGTGATGACTTGACGCCTTCGACAACTTCATATCCTTCTCGCCAAAGAGCGATCATCTCGGGGATGTAACGGGGCGGGTGCTGCAAATCTCCGTCCATCAAGATCACGGCATCACCTTGCGCTTCAACGAGACCTGCACAAATCGCAGCCTCCTTGCCGAAATTGCGTGACAGACGAACGGCTCTGACAGATGGAGATTTCAACGAATACTTCAACAGCTCTTCCCACGTCGCGTCAGAGGAGCCGTCATCAATCGCGACGATCTCGTACGTAACGTCAAGTGTCCGAAGCACGCACTCCGTCGTCTCGAGCGTCATGATGATCTGTTCCGATTCATTAAAAAAGGGAATGACGACAGAGATAAAATCGACATCGCGTTTTTCAACGCGATGTTTCTCTGACTCGTTCATGTCGGTCGATGTCTGACCCGTCCTGCTCACAGTTCTCTAATCAAATATGCGTTTGACGAGAGCGGGGGTCTGGGAGTAAGTCATCAAATTGGTGATGTATACTCCTCTGCGACTTATCGCGTGAATCATCTGATTATCGCCGACGTATATTCCGACGTGGTGGTAACCTTTCCCCTTACTGAAGAAAATGAGGTCGCCCGGCAACAAGGGTGAGAAATCACGTCCCTTAAATGAGACTTTCCTGCCGTACAGCTGTGCCTGCCCCGTCGCTCCATGGTATGTCATTTTAAATCCGACTGCGTTATAAGCGTATTTGACGAGTCCGGAACAGTCGACACCTCTCGTTGAGGAACCTCCGTAAACGTAAGGTGTCCCGATCAGCGAGCGCGCTACTTGTACGACTTGATTACCCCGTGTCGAGCTCTTATCTGTCGCAGGCGGATCGGCAGGCGCCGGCGGCGACGTCGGCTCATCGCCCTTTTTCGTCGTCGTCGTTGTTTTTGTCGGTTTTGTCGGCTTCGTCTCAAGAAGCAAATCGGTGCTTATATATCCGCGATTACCTTCAGAGTACTCGATAAACGTCCACCCCGATCCGACAGCAAGCTGCTTGACGGATGTGCCGAAACTCAGAACGGTCAAAATGGAAGAGTCCGTGCTCGGCTTCGAACGCACGTTGGCGTATCCCGTATTGATGTAAACCGTCTTCTCAACCTTTTTAAACCCGCTCGGCGCAGGCTCCAACGTCGTCAAAAGTTCGCCGTGTACATAACCTACCGTGCCGTCGTCCAACTTCACCTTCGACCAGGTGCCGTTCGTCTCCAATTCCTTCAGACGCTCGTCGCGGCGCACCTGCCCGATGACGGAGGAATCGGTCGACGCCAATTGGCGTACATTCGCTACGTTCGTATCGACGTAAAGTGTTCTGTTCGTCTTGACGAACGGGTTGACCGGCGGCGTCGTACGGAGCAGATCGTTGCGGATATAGCCCGTAATTCCGCCCTCTGTTTTTATACTTGACCAGCCGCCGTTTGTAGAGATCTGGTAGACTTTCTCGTCGCGATAGGCAACAGTAATTCTCTCCGAATCGGTCGTCGGTTCTTCACGTATGTTGGCGGCGTCCGTATCGATATACATATACCGCCCCATATCGATCGCCTCGACGATATTCTCGGGCTGAACGGGGCCGAACAACTCATTCAACATGTAGCCTTCGAGGCTGTTCTCCGTCCTGATGAACGACCACGCCTCACCCGGCTCTAAAACGCGCAAAGACATGCCGCGCAAACCGAAACCGGCAATTTCGTGCTCTTTACCCGGACCTTCACGCACGTAAACTTGGTGCTTGAGAACGTACTGTGTGCTCCCTTTGGCAGGCATACCGGATTCTGTCGTTTTAGGTATGGTCGTTGTCGTTGTCGTCGTTGTTTTAGACTCAGTCGTCGCTGTCGTCGTTGTAGTCGTTGTTGCCGTTGTAGTCGTTGTCTCAGGAACTTCGGTCGGCTCAAGCACGACGGAGGGAACAGACGGTACCAAGATCGAAGGCTCGACCTCGGGCGGCGTGGGCGCCTCGGTCTGTTCTGCGTCCGGAGGCGTCGTGGCGGGAATTTCCGTATCTTCGGAGGAATCTAAGACGGGCGGAGCGTCACGGTCAATCAGACCGCCCCGATTCTCTTCGTTACCTCTAAAATCTTGGAAAGGGACTTCAACAGGCTTGACGGTGGCAATGCTGACAACAAAGATAGAGATAATCAGGACGAACGCGACAACCGGCAGGCCGTAGAATAGATAGCGCCCGATCGAAGACGTCTTAAAGCGCTTACGCTTGCGTACTTGAGGCCGATTGCGCCGTAGCTTCAAAAAATCTTTGGATGTCATCTCGTCTAATGTGGACCCGTTTTCAGAGGTAAACTCCGACATATTACAACCCCTTCCAAGCCAAATAACGCCGCTAGGCGTCGTCTGCTTATCGGCATTATAACAGTAGAAAAGCTATCCATCAACTTTCCGTATGTGACAAATTTGTGACCGGTGGGCAAAAGGAACTCAATCATGGGCGGCAATCCTTTCCAAAAGGGAACACAGATCGCGCGTCAAATAACTTCCGGCGAGCAGGTCGGCGACACCGCCACAACTCAGATGAAAGCCGATAAAATACTCCGAGAGCGCATCCAGATGTGTCTTTAAAGCCTCTTCGTTCAGGGCGAACGTCGAGCGGATGAGCGCCTCGGCACTATGCTCGTCTTCAAGACCGAGCGCCTCCAGGACATAGCGACGGACGCGCATGACGGCCGACAGTCCGCCGCGCTTTCCGAGCGTCGTATCTTGCGCCGTCGCCAGTAATGCCAATACAACTCTCTGCCCTGCGAGATTTTCACTATCTCCGTGTTGGAGCGATCGATCCAAGAGAGGCAATCCCACTTGAAAAATGCTTGGGAAACCGCCGACAGCTTCTTTGCGAACGCCTGCAAGATATGGGCGCACCAGTTCGCCCCTCTGCACCGTCGAGGTATCATTCAGGTGAACCGACATATTACGGCGGACATTCTCAAAAAAGGACAATTCGAGCGATTTCTCAAGCAAGTGCGCGATGGAAGCCGCCGTATCAGACAGCAATGTCGCCATGCCGACTGTCCGATCCCGCGTCGGCACTGCGTTCTCTTGACACAAGGAAAAACCGTACGCGTCCTGACGCGTCAACGGACTCCGCGTGGCCATCCCTTTCTCCGAACGAGGCGGCTCGACGCGACGAAGACCGGACGCGCCGATCCGACCTGCAGCCGTCAATAAAATCCCCGCGATGTAAATCCAGCCGCGGTGCGTGTTGATGCCGCCCGTCGCCTGAAACATGTTGTGTTCCGCCTCCATACCTTCCAGACGGAGATCGATAACGGCCTTGTCGCCATCGAATCCTTCCCAACCGGCAAGGAACGCTTCTCTGTAATATGGGAGAAGGGATGTCTGACTCTTGGCGAAGGTAAATCGATCCATGTCGGAGTGCGAACCTGAATCCGTATACGTGACGAGTCCCGGTTTCATCGACACCATGAGCTCAAAGGACGACGCTTTACTTGCCATCGAAACAACTGCATCGACAAGCGCATCGCAAACTGCCTGTTCAAGCATTCGCGTCACTTTGTCAGTCAATTCGCTCAAAGAGTGCGCGCGTGAAGATCCGCAGACCGATGCCGGAAGATCGCACAACAGACATGGCCTTGGCTTTGCTCCGACCGATGTGCGTTTAACAGGCGCCCCGTCTTCATCGAGGATATCGAGATCCAACAGGCGACCGGCGGGGGAACGCTCCTCCATCGATACGGCAAGGGTCTTTAACGAGAGAACCGGCAAGTTCGAAACGGCAAGGATCGCCTCGTCGCCCGCCGGGCAGAATGTGATGATCTCTTCTTCAATGGCGGCGCCCATCGCACGCAGACGCGCCTTCAGCCGAGCTAACTGATCATTGAAAAAGAAGGATGACAACGGCGTCCTCTTCACACTCCCCGGCATATTCAGCGTAATCGACAGAATCGGCGTACGGTGCAAGGCACGCAGATACGCCTGCCGTTCAACGCGACGATCGCGCGCATCAAGGACTTCCTCAAGCGAAACCTCTTTCCACTGTCTTTCGGACATAGCGCCAGACTCCATGTCATCCATCATAACCGGATCTCATGCGCGACACGTTTCTTCTCGATACTCTGCTTCACGACATCGCCATCGCGGACGGGCGGCAACGTTTACTTGCCGCCTTCCGGGCTCGTAAACGTCATGAGCCTAAGAGAGTTGAGCTCGGAAAGTACGATCTCCTCGGGCATATTGACGACCCCCAGAATTTGCGAGTCTTTCGTGATCGGGTGCGTCAGAAATTCGTGGTAAAGCTGGAAATCTTTTATCTCGCCCGTCGAAGCGACGTGCATCCGCGGACCCGTACAATAGTGTCGCTGGTCGCCGATCAGGATGTGCGTATTGTCGTGGAACGAGATCGGCAGATCTTTGGCGATCAACTTTTTGACATCCGCCTCCAGTTCCGCGAGATCGAGCTGCGGCCTTTCGTGGAAAGATAAAATGAATCCGCTGCGCACATCATAATGGTCAAAGTGGTACACACGGCGATCAATCAGGCAATACTCCACAAGGTCATCTGCCGTATGCGCCATGCGTCGATTACCGATCGACGCGAACACAACCTCTTTGATGTCGTCCGGCTCAGGTCCGAATACACTCGGGCGCGTCACGATAATCTCCTCGCCGATCCCGAGCATCAAGTGCGCATTCATGCCGAGATACGGATAGATGAGATCAAAGTGTTCGACAACGACACGTTTTCCGCGTCCAACGGCCAGCCTGATCGCATCGGCAAGCTCGTGAGGTTGATGGAACGCCATTTCGAAGCGAATATCGAGATGGTACGTATGCGGCGTAAAAAAGCCCGTATCATCCTGATGCATGATAGGAAGCGGCCTGACGTTGACACCCTCATCGTCATTCGTCAGTTCCAAGCCTGGGAACATACCTTTTATGAGAATACTCTTGCCCGAACCGCTCGCTCCGATCAGGCCGATCAAGTGATCGAACGGCGAAAGATATTGCTGGGCGATCTGCATTCCCTGATCCGTCATGCGCGGAGCTCCCCGTGGCGACAGCAAAACGCTATATAAGTGATTTCTCTGCATTCTATCCGAATACGACATCGTGATCTCCTTCTCTAACGAATCGTCGATTGATGAAGACTTACCTGTACGCCTTCAACCGAAAATACTAACAGTATTCTCTCATACTCTCCGTGCCGCGGCTATCCTCCGCAAAGCGTATCACCTTGTCGTTTTCAGTGTAAATGACACAATATTGATTTATTTTTTCACAATCTTTGCACAAAGCGGGAAAGACAATTTGTTAATCTGAGTTCAAATATCAGTTGCTGACAATTGCGTCAATTCATCGTGAGAAGGTGGAGCTCATGGAGAGGAAAAACTTAAATGCGAATACGATCTGGTTTGTTACGGGCGCATCGGGTCATCTGGGCAATAACGTCGTTCGCGCGCTGAACGACATGGGACAGCGCGTGCGCGCATTTGTCATCGAGCGTGATACGCCGCCCTCGCTTGAAGGTCTCGATATCGAATACGTACGCGGCGACATCACCGACCGCGAATCGATCGAACCGCTGTTCGCCGATACGGAGGGACTCGACATCATCGTATTGCACCTCGCGGGCTACATCACGATCTTCGGAAAGCCCGATGAACGCGCTTACAACATCAATGTTAACGGCACGAAAAACATGATCGAGGCGGCCAAGGCGCATCGCATCAAGCGCTTCTTGTATGCGAGTACCGTTCATGCGATTCCCGAGCCCGACACGGACATAGCCATCTCCGAGGTCGATCATTTTGATCCCGATACGGTACACGGATATTACGCGAAAACGAAGGCCTTGGCGACTCAGTACGTCTTGGATGCCGCGAAGGAAGGACTGGACGCCGTCGTTATCCATCCGAGCGGGATCATCGGCCCGTACGATTACCTCAACAGCCATACGACGCGTCTCTTCAGGAGACTCGTCGACAAAAAGCTCCCGGGCATGGTCAGCGGCGGATATGACTTTGTCGATGTCCGCGATGTCGCGGACGGCATCATCAGAGCCGCGCTGCAGGGTAAAGCGGGAGAGACTTATATTCTGTCCGGCTGCTACTACCCGATCCGCGACATTGTCAACATGGCCGCCGAGATGACAGGCAGAAAACAATTTAAATTTACAGTTCCTCACTTTCTGGCAAAGATTGCCGCTCCCTTCGTCGAATGGAGCAGCAAAGTGACAGGGACGCCGCCTATATTTACTTCCTACTCTCTATCTACTTTGCATAGCTTCGGGAAATTTTCAAGCGAAAAAGCGCGCAAGGCGCTCGGATACACGACGCGCCCAATACGCGAAACAGTACGTGATACACTGGAATTCATGAAACAAAACGAGCAGTTCAGCACGTCATTCGTTTTCCAGAACGGCTCGGCGCAGACACAGACTGTCACGCGCTGACAACAAAAAATCCAAATACAGCTTTTTTAGAATGTTGCGAGTTTAAGGGCGCCATTTTTAACAATGATTTCATTTTTGTCAAACGAGTATTGAAACGCGTCGTGATACGATTGACGCGTCACTTTTGAATAGCATATTTTGAACTTGAGGTTTTTTAGCAGTGCGTATAGGTTTGATGACAGATGCTTACTACCCGCAAATCGGCGGCGTTTCGACGTCGACATCCCTGCTTGCAAAGGGATTGAGAAAACGGGGGCACGATTCATTCGTCGTAACGACGACGGATCCTGAGCAACCGGAAAATGAAGAAGACGTCTTCCGCGTCGTCAGCACGCCCTTTGTAAGTTCAAAACGCGTGGCATTTCCTTTTTATCCGATTTTGGAGCGCCAAATCGAAGGGAGAGGTATCGACCTCGTACACACGCAAACGGAATTCGGCATCGGTAATTTCGGGCGCCTGTTCGCAAAGAGAAACGGTCTCCCTCACGTCCATACGTTTCACACGCTCTACGAGGACTGGCTGAACGATCAGCTGCGCGCGAAAGATGGCGGACTCGGACGAAAACTGATTCACCGATACGTTCGCAATGAGAGTCGCCGCTTCTGCAATTCGGCGCACGTCGTCATCGCGCCGACCGAAAAGACGAAGCGCGTCCTCCTGTCGTACGGCGTCAGTGTCCCGATACGCGTGATTCCGACCGGCATCGATCTTCATCGGTTCTATAAGGCAAAAGACAACCTCGAAGAGAGGCGCCGTATGAGACAACAATACGGCGTCGGTGATGCCGATCGGCTCCTGCTCTATGTCGGGCGTATTTCACAGGAAAAACAGATCGAAAGGCTCACTCACTACATCGAAAAAAGGATGCCTTTGTGGCCTCAAATGCACTTTATGCTCGTTGGTGCGGGCCCCGCCGTCGGCAGAGTGAAAGAGATTATCGACGCAAGTCCCTGTAAAGATCGCTTTCATTTTGTCGGTCCCGTCCTTATGGAAAACGTCCCGGAATACTATGCCGCGGCCGATTTATTCTTGAGCGCGTCTCAGAGTGAGACGCAGGGCCTTACTTACTTCGAGGCGCTCGCCTCCGGTTTGCCTCTTTTGGTGCAGGAAGATGCATGTCTCGACGGCGTCCTTAACGATGAAAACGGCCTTTCTTTCTACGACGAATCGTCCTTTGATCAGGGTTTGACGAGGCTTCTGACGGAGACAGAAGAGAAAAGAGCTTTAAGAAGTCAAGCGGCCGTAAAAAAAGCTCATGAGTACGGCGTCACGTCATTCGTAACCAAAGTACTGGTCGTATACGAGGAAGCATTTGACCTGAAAGCCTCACAATCGATACATCGTCGTAAATCCGTGTAATAAATACTCATAAAAGCAGAATATTGAGTCGCAATTTTGCTATAATATACGCAGGTTGTTGTTTGTTGGGTCCGTTGTTTCGCGGACGTCATTTCGAGGAGGCATTCATATGGTTACGACGTTACTTGTCGCATTGCTCACTGCGCTCGCTTCGCTAGTGCATATCCCCGTCGGCGACTCCGACTTCCGTGTCACGCTCGGAATGGTCGTCATGATGTCAGGCTACTTCATCCTCAAGAAGACAAAGGTGCTACGGCTTGCCTTCTTCTCAGGTCTCTTCGTCGGCGTGTTGCGTATTGCGGTCGCCGCCATCGGAGGCACCAAGATCACGCCGCTACTCGCCGGTTCGCTGTTGCTCGAGTTTTTCTTTTACGTCGGGTACGCTATCCTCTACCGCTATACGGTTGAGTTGAACAAGAGCATCTACAAGATTCCTCTCGTCTTTTCGCTCGTCATATGCGATTTCGGAGGAAATGCAATAGAGTATCTGCTCCGCTTTCTCTACGCGGCGGAGGTTTGGAAAGACACGTCGCTCGTGACAATCCTGATCGCAGCGTTTGTACGCTCCTTTGTGATTATCGCATGCGTCTACTTATATCGCAGATTCATCGAGCCGCATATCTCGTCGAAGGAGGAGACCTCGCCATGATGGAAGTTTTAACAACGATCAAAGATTTCCTCTGGGACTATGTCTTATTGTTTGCGCTGATAGGCATCGGCATCTACATGAGCATCAGACTGCGATTCCCTCAAGTCACAAGGCTCTTCCCGAGCATCGGCAAACTCGTCAGGGATATCAAGAACAAGGTTCCGGTACAGGAAGGCCGAATGACCCCGTTCCAATCTCTAGCGACGGCCGTCGCCGCGCAGGTGGGGACGGGCAACATCGTCGGCGTCGCGACAGCCATCGCATCCGGCGGTCCCGGCGCCGCTTTCTGGATGATGTTCTCGGCATTCTTCGGCATGTCAACGATTTTTTCCGAGGCGGTGCTCGCTCAGTTTTATCGTCAAGAGAAAGATGGACACCTGGTTGGAGGACCCGCCTACTACATCAGGAAGGGAATGAAATCGAAATGGCTGTCAATCGTATTCGCGATATTTACCATTCTTGCGCTCGGCATCGTAGGGCTCATGGTACAGTCGAACGCCATTGTAACGTCACTCAGCGAATCATTTAAACTCTCGGAAACGTGGATCACCATCGGACTGGCAGCGATTGTCGGCGCAATCCTGACAGGCGGCATGCAGCGCATCGCCGGTTTCTCCGAGAAAGTCGTCCCTGTCATGGCGTTCGCTTACATCCTAGGCAGCCTCATCATCATCTTCATGAACCTCGGCATGTTTTTCCCCGCAATTAAGATGATTTTCGTCGGCGCCTTCACGCCGCAAGCGATCGGAGGAGGCGTCCTCGGCATCGGCATTCAAAGAGCCGTCCAGCTCGGACTGGCGCGCGGACTCTTTTCCAATGAAGCCGGTATGGGATCGACACCGCACTCCCATGCCGTCGCGAGCACCGATCATCCGGCGGAGCAGGGCTTCATAGCGATGATCGGAGTCTTCGTCTCGACGTTCATGATCTGCATTGCGACCGTCATGGTTAACTTGGTCTCGGGAAGCTATAACCCCAACATTCCGGCGGCAGAGATGGCGAAAAGCGCCACATTGATGACGCAGTACGGGTTCGCGAGCGGCTTCGGCACTTTCGGCGGCGCTTTCTTATCCATTTCACTCTCATCGTTCGCATTGACGACGATCGTCGGCTGGTATTTCTTCGCAGAATCAAATGTCATCATGTTGGCGGGAGACAAAAAATCGGTTATCGGCATGTTCCGTATCGTAGCGATCGGCTTTCTCGTCGTAGGCACGCTGCTTGAAGGTGACGTAATCTGGACGTTGGCAGACCTCTTCACCGGACTGATGGCCCTCCCGAACATCGTGGCGCTCTTAGTCCTTTCGGGGACGGTCAAAAAGATTCTTGCTCACTATGACAAATGTAAAAAAGAAAATCAGCTGAAGTGGCCGACTGAAGACGACTTGAAATAAGCAGACAAATTATCTGAGAACGATATAAGCGGTCACTTGCGTCTACGTACCGAAGTGACCGCTTCCTTTGGGATTCAAAATGGCTCAGTCTTCGATCATGGCGATCGTATCGAGCAACGCTCCGTCACGGCTGATGACACGTGCAACGGAACGCCCCTTGTGAACGACACGTGCGGGAACGCCGGTGATCGATTCTGCTTTCGCCTTTAAATCGTGTATTGAGACAACGGGCAGCCCCGCCATTTTAAGGCTTGAGGCGAGCTCCGCCCTCCTCGGGTTGCACGCGAGACCGAATTGCGTGACGAGGAGATCGACATCTTCACCCGGCGTTGAGATCGTGCCGACGCGATCAACGATCAAGGGCAGCCTGGCGCGCATGAGCGGGGCGACGATGATCGACAGTTTCGCACCGACGGCCGTATCGCTGTGTCCTCCCGAACCGCCCATGATGACGCCGTTCGAATCTGTGTGGACATTCACGTTGAACTCGGTATCGATTTCCGTCGCTCCCAAAATAACGACATCGAGATGCTCGACGACGGCCGATTTGGCCGCGGGACTCGCGTAACGCGTCGCGCTGATCTCGCCGTGGCGACTGTCCTCAGTGATCGATTTCACGGCTTCGCGATCGAAACACTGGACATCGAGAAGCGTCTCAAACAAGCCTTCCCGCAACATCCGGACGAGCAGTCCGGTGATTCCGCCCGAGGCGAATCGTCCCGTAATCCCCTTCTCGCGCATAAGTTCGCCGAGATACTGCGCAACGGCGAGCGATGTGCCTCCGGCACCTGTTTGAAAAGTGAAGCCGTCGCGAAGCAGTCCCGATGCGCTGATCGCTTTTGCCGCCTGTTCCGCAATCAAAAGGCCGACCGGATCGCGCGTGACGCGCGTCGTTCCCGACATGATGCGTTCCGGATCTCCGATCGAATCGATGACGACGACCGCATCGACCGACTCCTCGGAGATCGATGCGTCAATCAGCGGATATTCGAACAGCTCATCCGTTACGACGACGACATGCTCTGCATGCTCGGCATCGGGCATCGCGTAACCGATCGAGCCGAAAGCTGCTTTCCCGTCTTTGCCGTTACAGTTGCCTGCCGTATCGGCCGCCGACGCCGCGATAAAAGCGACATCGATGGACGATTCGCCGCGATCCAACGCCGCGGGGCGCCCGCCATGACTTCTGAAGATGACTTCTCCCTTGAGAGCTCCTCGTGAGATAGCCTGACCGACTTGCGCGTGCATGAAGTTGCACTCAATGCCGCTCACCGTCCCGTCTCGAATGTAGTCGAGAATCGGGCGATGACAGCCCATAATCGCCGACGTATTGACGGTCAAATGCTTTATACCCATCGCCGAACACTCTGCGAGAACGGCATGAAGGACATGGTCGCCCTCGCGAAGATGATGATGAAAAGAGATTGTCATGCCGTCGCGAAGACCGGCCTGTGAAATTACGTCTCTCAGCGACGGTACCACTTTTGTCGATTGTGTCATGATGGCGTTCCCTCCGTTTCAGGCACGGTCATGCCGCTCGCCCTCGCCAGCTCAAGCGTCTTTTCGGCCTGTCGCAAGACGGGCAAGTCGATCATCTTCCCTCGCAGCGAGACTGCCCCGCGACCCTCGCGCTTCGCCCGGTCCATCGCTTCTATGACATCCAGCGCAAACGCGACTGCATCTTCCGTCGGCGCGAAAGCGCGATGGATCGGACGCAAATGATGGGGAGAGATCGAAAGTTTGCCGTCGAATCCGAGACTTCGAGCGTAGACCGTGTCCGCGTAGCAACCGTCCTCGTCGCGAGCATCCGTAAACGGTGTATCGACAGCCTCGACGCCGGCGGCCCTCGCTGCGAGAAGCAGCCTCGAACGACTGTAGATGATCTCCGTCCCTTCCTTCGTGCGAGGACAACCGAGATCGGCACAAAGATCTTCGCCCCCGAGCGCCAATGCCTCCACACGCGACGACGCTGTCGCCGCCTCAAATGCATTCTCAATGCCAAGCGCCGTCTCGATCAATGCGATGATCTTTGTGCGCCCTCTTTCAATGTCGTACGCCTCTTCAATCAAGTCGAGCATTACGGCGACGTGATGAATCGTACGGACGCCGGCAACTTTCGGCACCATGACGGAGTGAGCGCCCGCCGTGACGACGGCTTCGAGGTCTTTTCTAACATACGGTTTCTCAAGATCGTTGATACGAACGACGAGTCCGCGTCCTCCGTAATCGACGGAGCGAAGAGCCGATGCGACGAGCTCGCGCGCGGCATCTTTCTCCGTAGGAGCGACTGAATCCTCCAAGTCGAAGACGAGCACATCGGCAGGCAGTACGGCACCGTTTTGCAACATGGTCGGCTGATTGCCGGGCAGGAAAAGATATGATCGTCTCACGGTGACACTCCTTCCTCACTTTCAAGAGAACGCCTGATCGCCGTCGCAAGCCTCGCACGGATCGTACAATCAAGCGCGCCCTGATCTTCAAGCGTTATCGTCCCGCTCGTCACACCGAACGATTCAAGCACTTCGCGCGCCGATCGCAGGATGGCTTCACCGAACTGATGAATGACGGGCGAATTGAGTTTAAGTTCAAGCGAGTCGCCGGGCTCGATCATCACGAGGACATCGCCCGACTCGAGCGTGCCGGCCATCGCCTTTTTCACCTGTTTGCTGTTCATGTTCATTGCTTTGCTCCGCGAAGTGCGAGAATGCGCTGCATCTCGTTGTAAACGATCATAACTCCCTCATCGACGGCCATTCCCGGTTTGGCAAGGATTTGGTCCGGCTTTATCGCCATCGCAACGTGTACGCAGGCTTCCGCCGAACGGTTTGTTTCGTTGCACGTACCTCCCATGTACGCGCCGGCACCTTTCTCTTTGCAGTAGAGTACGGCGTCCGCCGTATTGTGAAGGCTCCCGAGATCAGGCGTCTTGATCTGGATCATATGTCCGGCGCCCGCGTCGACAAAGGCGCGGACGTCGTCGACCGTATTGCACCACTCGTCGGCGACGATCTCGACATTGATACCGCGTTCATCGACGCGCTGTGTCAACTTCGCGAGCCATTCGAGCTGACCTTCGCGCGAACCGGCATCGATCGGACCTTCTATGCGAAGCGAGAACGGATGCGCCGCCGCCCCAAGCCGCTCCAAGTAATCGGCGATGACGTCGACGTTTTCGTACCCGAACAGCTCGCCGATCATGCCGTAGACATCAATATGGAAAATGGGGTGATACTCCGGGTCCTGTCTGTAACGCAGAACGCGATCGCGGAGCCATGCCGCGTATTCGACGAGCGAATCTCCGTTCGGTCCGATTTTTTCAAAGTTGTTGATCAGCGCGTGCGGCAGCACGTGTACGTGCTTGAGAATCATCTTGTCGGCATTGTCATGGCGCATATCGCCTGTCTGAGAGAAGATCGGAATCATTTCATCGCTGACGGTCGTCCCGTACTCGTCGGCGATCACTTCGCACATAAGCTTGTTGTTCGTCTTGGCGGCGCAGTCGAGAATCGCCTGCGACAAGCCGTAGCGAATCGCCGTATGAAGACGATTGCCGTCGCGATCTGTCATCTTCTCGAACGCTTCCATCGTGTCGCGGAAAGAATCGACGACGCGCCCCTCAAGTTTCGGCGCGATGTCGCGCATGATCACGGGGATAAAATCCTCCGCCAAGAACAGAGGATCTCTACCGCCCGCACCTGAGTACTGTACCGCCGCACAGTCTCCCCACGCCACCGTTCCGTCTTCGAGGACAAGCATCAGCGAGATCGCCTCTCCTGCCTGTCGTATGGCCGAAAACCCCGGCGTCTTCGGCGCGCCGACATAAAAAAATCCGTCCGTCTGCGCCCCCTGTTTGATGGCCTTCTGGTCGTCAAAATAAAAACCCGTACGCCCCGGCGCACAGACTACTTTTACAATTTTCATATCCTGTCTCTCCCTCTCACTACTCTGTCATTCCTTAATTACTCGAATTGCTCGGACGACCGACGAGGCGCCCCTTGCTGATCGCGTAGACATCGTCGATGACCATCTGGAAAGACGCCTGACGGTTCTCGTACTTTGCGCGCTCCCTGATTTTCTCCTTGTGGAAATCGAGAAGCTCGGGAGTCAACGGTACATTCCCCGCATGGAACAAGCGGATCGCCCCTTCATTGTCGCGAGCCGGAAGCATCTTCCCTGCGTTGTAACGGCTGGGCGCAAACGGAATATCGAGCGCTCCGGAACGTATGGCGCGTATGGCTCCCTGTGCCAGGTCGCCGTCACCCAACTCAAAACACTTGTCCAATACACAGCGCGTCTCCGCCGCGATGATGATTTTCTCGTCTTTGAGGCCGTACGTATCGAGGCTCTGTTCACCCAACATGTTGATCATCTGACGCGTACAGAGCATTCCGTCGGCGTTGGCTTCTTTCGTCGGCACACCGATCGCCTCGTGCGGCGTTTTGACGATCACCTTCGTCGCGTGCGACAGCGCCGCGACGGCACTTCCCCAAGCGATGACGGAATATGCCTTCGACTCCTCCTGCGGGAAACCGCCCATCCACTGGTGGAGAACAGTCGTCACGCTAACATCGCCGTAGCCGTATTTTCGGAGATACTCATCTGTCAAACTCTGTAATACTTGTACGGCAGCGACGTCCTGCGTCAAGTTCCCGCATTGACCGTAACCGACCGTTATATTTTTCACGCCCTGCTCAGCGGCGAGAAGGCTCTCTATAATCGCGACGCTGTGCGAGATGAAAGGCGGGACGAGCGTGCCTGTCAAGGGTCCGTAAGGCTCGCGATTGATCGGGCATCCGGCTTCCTCGTAGATTCCCGTCAGGCGATCGACGTACTGCCAATCGCGAATCGTCGCCTCGAGCGATACATTTTTCGCGTATGGAATGTTGTACGAGATACCGCCGCCTTCATAACTCGTATACCCTCCGGCGTAAGCGATCTCGGTCAGAAGTCTCGCGTCGGGAGTGCCGTGACGAATCTGGAGCGGCGTGTCGAGCGCGTCGATCAGCATGCGGCATCCCGCTACGCCGTGGTTGACGGCGGGAAAACCGTTCAGCATCGCCTTGCCGGTGCGCTCCGATTCCTTTATGCCGACCTCAGCCTCGTTGTAACGGTTCTGTCTCGTATAGCTGTCGATCGTCGTCGGTAGCAAGTCGGCCTCGCCGACATCCTGCAGATACGTCAAGAGCTCGATCATCTCAGGGATAAGCGGTACTCCCGCACGCGGTTGGACGAGCGTTTTACCGTCCTTTTTCGCTTTATTCAGTTTGTAGCTGAATACTTTATGCTCAGGCAAATTTTGGTGATACGAAAACGCCTCTTCTATGTCGACATCTTTTCCCGTCGGCCATTGCGTCAGAATCTCGGAACGGACACTTTCAAATTCATCACGCGTCCACTTCCTGTTTCTCACTTCATCCATGTCGTCGTCACTCCTCTGTTATCTCTATCGTTGTCATCATAAAAACTTATGATTCGTTACCGGACGAAATATCTCCCAGTATCACGAGCTCGCGCTTGATAATGCGCAAGGCGATGTCTCTTTCGCGCTCGGCGAGGACACCCATCGCCGAAAGAATATAGCGGTCATCTCTCAAAACCGACGCCTGCTTCGGGCGAAGCGACATCGGATGTCGCTCCGTATAAAGCGCGTGCTTTGCAATATCGAGAGGTTCGCGCGCATGGATCAACGCTCCCCCCGTAAAAACGATCTGCCGTACGGAACGAAGGTCTTTTCCCAATTGGATATAGACGAGTCCCGAGGTGGTGTATGCTTCCTCGAGCGTTCCGGCATGCCGCCTCGTCGCGATGTCGACGGCTCCCGACGCGAGCGCGTGATCGAGCTTCGCCATGGCGTCGTCATGTGTGAGCGGAACGATCGATTTGTCGTCCGCCAATTCACCCATCAAGGTTGCGCAGTCCTCCGCCGTCAATCGCGAACACTCGGCAATCCACGGTTGACCGACTTCGGACACAATGCCGGCGGCGCTATACCGCACGCCGATGTCGCCTTCGACTGTCCGCTTTGCGTAAGGTTCGTCGAGACCTTTACAGATCACGTTCATGTCGACAGGCTCCCCTCTTGCGATCGTATAGACGTCCGTCGTCGCACCGCCTACGTCGATCCCCATCAGTTCGCCGATGCCCGGTTCCGTCTCCGTACCGTCGGCCAGAAGCCTCATTGCGGAAAGAATAGCGGACGGCGTCGGCATGAGGATGTCCGAGAGCAGCTCTCTCGTTTTCGACAGGCCTCGCGCATTCACGATATGCTTCAAAAAAAGTTCACGTATCTCGCGCTGCACAGGTTCGATATTGAGAACACCGAATGTGGGCATGACATTCGGGCAGACAGTAAGCGGGAATTCTTCGAGCGCGTCCTCACAGGCGTCGATCGCTTGGCGGTTACCTGCAAGTATGATGGGGAAACGTACGGAAAGCGTTCGCAACTTCTCGGCGTTCCCCTCCATGCAAGCGCGATTTCCGCCGTCCGTGCCGCCCGTCATCAGAAAAATATCGGGTGGATGGGCTTCGATGTCCTTTAGATCGCGACGCGTCAACGCATGTGTGAAAACGCGCGTGATCCTCGCCCCCGCACCGAGCGCGGCGAGCCGTGCGGCTTCGGCAGTGAGCTCGGGAACAAGTCCCGACACCATCATGCGAAGACCGCCCGCCGCCGATGAACACGCCGATTTGAACTCAAACGCGATATCGCCCGTCACATGACGCAAACGATCAAGAGCGACGCCCAGCCCCGTCCCGATATCGGTGTCGACCGTCGTAAAAGCGGAGGCCGTTCCGACGATCTCTTCGGATGCGAGATCGACGGCGGTTACCTTCGTAAACGTGCTCCCGAAATCGATCAGAAGGGCGCAACGCATATCATTCGACCTCGAGATCCTTTTTCAGAAACCGGATCGTCTCTTCAGGCGGTGTACCGGGCGGAAAAACGCGATCAAATCCCATCTCGTGGAAGCGCCTCTCGACGTCGACAAAATCCTGTTTCCCGACGACAATGTTGCCGCCGACGTAAAGTAGGAGGCCGTCAAGTCCCGCCTCGTCCATTTTGTCCCGCATGCCGCGACAGTCAAGTTCACCGTGTCCGTAAAGAGAAGAGATGACGATCGCGTCGGCAGCCGTCTCTAATGCCGCACCGATAAATTCTTCCTGTGACACCATGACGCCGAGATTCGTCACGTCAAACCCCGCTTCCCTGAACGCGTACTCAAGGATACGTATGCCGACGGCATGGACGTCCGCGCCGATGACACCGATCACCAGCTTCTTGCCATTCCCCTGTTCCATCTTGTTCAGACCTCCGGCCGTGCCTCGCACGGCATATTATTTGTTTATCCATCCTCACGGATGAAGCGATTCTCGCAAATCGCGGAAATAATGTTCGATCGCATCGTTGATGTAGAGCATCGAGCCCCTGTCACAGACAAACTCCGTCCTGACGAAGATCTTGTCTTTATCGGTAAATTCCTGAATAAGCGCCATCTCTCTCGAATCGATCAGATTCTCGTAATCCGGCGCAAGCGCCACGACATCGAGCTGTTCGATAAAGTAGCGCGTCGCCTCGGGATCACCGAAGCGCGCGCGCCGAATCTGTAGAGGCTCAAGCAGATAACGTTCACAGGCAGACTGCATCACGTCGGCAAATCCCATGCTGACCGTCAAAATGCCGAGTCTCACGTGCTTCGGGAGACTCATACAGTCCGCGATGGACGCCCGCGAGAGCTGTAACGCGACCGGCATCACAGGTATGTTTTCAGGGGCGAGGAATTTCAGCTCTTTATGAAGCCGTTCCGGTGTGACGATAAGATCATAGCCGGACGATAAACGTCCGGGATGCGACATGACATCGTCGAACGGAATACGGAATGTGCCGGCGATGCGGATCGCATCAAGCGATTGCGCAATGATGGAGCGCTCTTCCGAAGTTGCCGCAACGACGGCGACACGCACTGGTCGCGTAATATCTTCCATTTGCCTTAACCGCAGTTCAAAAAAGATCTGAGCTTCACGCGTCGTAAAGCCGAGACGAGACATCTCCTCGATCATCCGGTCGATCGCTGCGAGCGCCTTATCCTTACGGCTTCCGGCATCCAGCTCCGCCAACGGTGAAGCGACGAACGTACCGCGACCGCGGATCTGTTCGATGAGCCCGTCCCGTGACAGCAACGAGTAGACATGGCGGATCGTACCGACAGAGACACCGTGCTCGCCGGCGCTTTCTCGAATCGACGGCAGCTTTACGCCGGCGGGCAATACACCGGATTCGATGTCGCCGCGAATACCGTGATAAATGACTCGGTAGAGCGGATGGTCTGCAAGATCCGGATCAGTCATGATGTCCTCTCAACCACATGTCCGGACCGTCTTTATAGAGATCATTGCCATCCGTATCGATGACGACCGTCACCGGCATATCTTTCACTGTAAGACGGCGCAACGCCTCAGTGCCGAGATCCTCCCACGCGATGACCTCGGCCTCCTTAATCGCTCGGGAAATCAGCGCGCCCGCCCCACCGATCGCGGCGAAGTATACTGCACCGTGTTCTTTCATCGCGTCAATGACTTCGTCACTGCGATACCCCTTGCCGACCATCCCGCGTAGACCGTTACGGATAAGACACGGTGTATAGGGATCCATTCTGGACGATGTCGTCGGCCCGGCAGAACCTAAAGCGCGACCGGCCTTTGCCGGTGAAGGACCGACGTAGTACAGAACGGCATTATCCAAAGGAAAAGGAGGATCCTCTCCGCGTTCTATAAGTTCCACTAAACGTTTATGGCCTGCATCGCGCAAGGAGTAAATCACGCCGGAAAGGAGAACGCGTTGGCCGCTTTTAAGCTCCCTCGCTTCACTTTCCGTGAAAGGCACCTGAAGCCTGATCGTCTCGACTTCTTTCGTCATTACAGAACCTCCCGAACATGGCGAACCGCATGGCAATTGATATTCACAGCTACAGGCAAACCGGCAATGTGCGTCGGGAGCACTTCGATGGCGACGCCGAGAGCGGTCGCTCTGCCGCCGAACCCTTGAGGGCCGATACCGAGCTCGTTGATCTCGACGAGGAGCGATTGCTCCATCTCCGCGTAAAAAGGATCACCATTTGACTCATTCAAGGGGCGCGCCAGCGCACGTTTCGCCGCGAGAGCCACCTGATCGAAAGTACCTCCGATACCGACACCGACGACAAACGGCGGACAGGCATTGGGACCTGCCTTGGCGACCGTATCGAGCACAAACTTGCGCACGCCCTTCTCTCCATCGGCGGGCAGGAGCATCGCAAGGCGACTCATATTCTCGCTCCCGAAACCCTTGCACAGCAAAGTAATCGTCACGCGATCTCCGGAAACTAATCTCGTCGTCACCATCGCCGGCGTATTGTCGTTCGTATTGACCCTCCTCAAAGGATCGCCAACAACCGACATACGGAGAACGTGCTTCTTGTAACCGCGACGAACGCCCTCATCGATCGCTTCGTATGGATCACCTAAAAATCTGACGTCAAATCCGACATTCAAAAACGCGACGACCATTCCCGTATCCTGACACATAGGGACACTCTCTTTGGCGGCTATCTCAGAATTTAACAGGAGATCTTTAAGAACTTGACGAGCCGTCAGACCGTCTTCGCGGTTTAATGCCCGCTCGATGGCGCTATGGACATCATCCGGAAGCTCACATGCGAGTTTGCCACAGAGCTCCTCGACTGTATCGCGCAAAATCGCTACATCAAATTCACGCACAGACATCTGTATTCCCCTCTCAGAATCGATGTGCATACACAATACACGAGATTGTGCTAACATGCAACTGTTTTTCGAGGACTTTCCGCTCTCCTCCCCGTCAAGCCCTCCCCGTCACCCTCTGAACGTCGAAACTACACATCAACGCTACATGTGAACGTTCAACCCTGAATTACAATTTTTCAATTAGAGTTGAAAAAGTAGCACAGGGATTGGGGAGATGTGCGGAACGAGACGATTGGCAGGCACCTATCCCCCTTAAAGACGCATGCAGCAAAGTCCCCTATTACAGTTTTTCTATCAAAGTTGAAAAATTGCACAGGGATTAGGGAGATGTGCGGAACGAGACGATCGGCAGCACCTATCCCCCTAAAAAACGCCGGCAGCAAAGCCCCCAATTACAGTTTTTCTATCAAAGTTGAAAAATTGGACAGCACAGGTAGTTTCAAAAAAAGTCCAACATGTAAAAACGTTCTAAATCTCCAAAAACGACACCTTTTGTCGTATGATTAAATCAAGAGTTCTGCTCAGTGAAACTCTTTGTCACGCGTACAAAGACTCAGAACAAATACCGCAGAGATGAATGGAGGTCATCATGTTTGTAAAAGCGATTGTTGGGAGTAAAGGTTCCGGAAAAACTCCGATCATGCTCGATCAGATGGAGTTATTAGCAAAAGATAAAGATTTAATCATTGTATTTATCGAGTACGGTAAAACGGTTGACCAGATTCTCCCCCATTCCGTCAGACTGATTGATATCGCTGAATATCCGGTCCGCGGTTATGGACAACTCATCGCTTTCCTCGCAGGCATGAACGCGAAAGACTACGACATCTCGCATATTTTCATCGACAGCCTTCTCACCATCGCTGACGATTACGACAAAGAGCATTTGGACGAGTTCTTAGTCTCGTTAGAATCACTTGCTCAGCAGGCCGACGTCAAAATCACCGTCTCTGTCAGCGCTGACGTTCAAGATTTGAGTGAAAATGCTTTGCGTTTCGTCACAAATTGACCCCCTGATAACTTGCTTCTCATACAGGTTGAGAGCCCGAACATCCTGACCATAAAATGAGGAAAAAGGCAGAGAGTTTTACACATGATATCCATCAGAGTTTACCGACATTTTCTGATATACTGTTTTCCGTCATCAGCGTGCTCTGATGATTAGCCGGTGCGCGATTTCGGCTTGCCCACGTCCAGCGCAATCGGCAAACTGACGCATGTAGAGGAGATAGAACAATGATCAAAGAGTTCAAAGAATTCATCGCTCAAGGAAGCGTATTGGATGCAGCCATAGGCTTTGTTCTCGGTCTCGCATTTAAAGCGATTGTCGACAGCGTTGTCAACGGCATCTTAATGCCCGTCATCGGCTTCATCACTGCCGGCATCGACTTTTCATCCCTCAAGATCATCCTGCGCCAAGCGGCTGATGGTGTCGAAGAAGTCGCCATCACTTATGGCCAGGTGATTCAGGCGCTCTTGACTTTCATTCTCGTCGCCTTCTTCCTATTCCTAGTCGTTCGTGTAGCTAATAAAGCGCGCCGCAAGAAAGAAGCTGAGGAAGTCGTGGAAGAGGCAGTCGAGACTGAAATCGAGTTGCTGAAAGATATTCGCGATCTTCTTTCAAAAGAAGATTGATGGCCCCCCCTTTATGGAAAAGAACACAGGAAAATGAAAAAAATTAGAGGAGAATTTTATGTACAGTAAAAAAAGTGGAGTTCAGGATGCAGTTCCCAAATCAGCAAAGAAGATGGTATCTGTTACCGAGGTCGTCACGGTCGTTTTAGTCTCTGTCCTCGTCTTCACACTCGCCTTTGCCGCCGGTTGCGGTAGTAAAGGTGATAGTATTGTCGGCAAGTGGACCGTTCCCGAAGAGGGTGCGGAGGATTTTCCTGCCGGTGTGGTTTTAAACTTCACAAAAGACGGAACGGTAAAAATTGAATTGGCCGATAATGCGCCGGAGGAGATGAAAGCCGCAGCAGCTATGTTTGAGCTGGTCAAGATCGAGTACAAAGTCAGCGGTGACACGCTCGAGATGACGATGGAGGCGTTCGGCGAAAAAGAATCAAACAAGGCGAAATTCAAGATCGAAGGCGATACGCTCACAATCATCGAGGATGGCGGCAAGTCCTCCGTTCTCAAGCGCGCCAAATAAGAGTTGTTACAGCGAATGTTGCGGTGACCGCGGCAACACCGCAACACGATAATTCAAAAACAGCCGCCGACTCCTGGTGAGCCGGCGGCTATTTTTATTTACGCGATTGTTCTACGCAGTCTTTACTTCGCTGGCGGAATCTCTTCCGTCATGAAGACAAACTGAACGCTTGCCACATCTTTGTTCGCATCTGAGACGAATGACCGGACCTCAAAAGACCCTCCGAACTCTTCCAACAGCTCTCGTATAGCGTCTTCAAACTTCTGAGGCAGATCGCTCGTCTCGCTCTTCAGCGTTTCAGCTCCGCTCTCGAACGTAACCAATCCGTCGTAGTAGGGAATGAGTCCGTCGGCGCGATAGCGATCGAGTCCCTTATCGAACGACAAGATGCCGCCGACATAATCGGTGATCCCCTTGCCCGTCTTCGCCATACCGCTTCTCAATTCCGCTCCTCCGGAAGTGAGCTGACGTCCGTTCTTCGCAAGAGCGGTAAGGCCGTCTTTGATGCCTTTAGATCCTGCTAACAGACCAGGCTGCCCCGCAACGCCTTCATAGCCGGCGATGAGGCCGCCTACACCCTGTTCGAGATAAGCTTTCAACCCCGGATGGAATCCGATCATCGGCCTGCCGTCAGGACCGACAACCGGTTTCCCGTCAGGACCGTACACACCGGCGTAACCGGCTCTCAGCTGCTCCAGTCCTGCGACGAGCTGCGGGAATTGCTCTATAAGCGGAGCGAATTGGCCCGACATGGCAGCGAAACCTTTCAGCTGATCGACAAGTTGGACAATCCCCTTGTGTATCTCACCGTAACCTGCCGATAATTGTTGGACACCTTCAAGAACACCCTTAGCACCATTCACCAAAGCAGGTACTCCCGGATTTCCTTCTTGAAGTCCGAGAAGTCCATCAATGGTCCCGCGCAACATGGTGGCAGCAGGCTTATAGGCAGATGCAAGTTTCGACATGCCTGCAAGCTCAGCATAGAATTGCCCAATCTTATCCGCATCACCAGTGATGGTTAATCCCAGTCCATACGGAGCAGGACTCGTAATATAGCCTTGCCATTCGGCTGCATTCATCGCAGGCACATCGTTTTCAGGAATGGCGAATTTGTCTGCATTCCCCTTAAGAAAGGTCAGTTGATTTTGCAGAGCAGTTAATCCACCATACAATTGCTCGGCGCCTCCTGCCAACTCTGCCAATCCCCCTTGCACTATTGCTGATGCCGCCACGAGCTCATCAAGCTGTGCCAACATCTCGGGCGTTATCTCCGGAATATCCACACCATCGAGAGCACCTGCAGACAGTTGCAATTGGTTAACAATTTCGTTCAATCCCGCCAGAACGGCAGCAGACCCTTCTAAGAGTTGTGCGCCCTCGGCGTTCAGCTGTTTGGTCCCCTGATACATCGCTTGGACACCTTGATCGAACGCTTGATAGCCCTTCGAAAGCTCACCGACGCCTCCGACGTAGCGATCGACACCGTACGTGTAGTCTTTGACGCCGTCTTTAAGCTTGTTTGCGCCGCTCGTGAGCTTCTTACCGCCCGAGATCAACTCTCCGCTGCCGTCACTAATTTGATTGTATGCGTTGAGAAGTTCTTTGTAGCCTTTGCGCAATTCCACAGCTCCGTCAGCAAACTCGGCAATCCCCGACTCCAGCTCTTCGAGCGGGGCGAGCATGTCGTCGAACTCTCCGCCGTCGAACGTCTCGAGATCAATGCCGATAGCCAACGGGACGCCGGCAATCGTCATCTGTCCCATCGCAAAATCTTTCACGTTGAAGACGGCTTTGAACGTCGTCTCCATGCCGGGCAAAGCCATATACGTCATTTGCTGTTCCGTACCGGCGTAAGAGACCATGAACCCTTCGCTCGCCGCCACGATCTGCGTACGCTCGGGATCGATCGGAATGCTTATCTGGAGAGCGTATTGTTTGAAGAAATCGTCGTCGACATTTTCATTGCTCTTGACGCTCATCTCAAGTTCGAGTTCGCCCGATACGCCGGAGAGCGTCTCGGGTTCTCTCTCCTCTCCGTCAAGCCTCCACGTCACATCGAATAGCCAAGGCAGCTCACGCGACTTCAGATTGCCCTGATAGTAGTACGGCCCCTTCGCTTCGGCGATCGTGACGGTCGTCCCGTTTAGTACAGGCGGTGCGTTCCCAGTCAGCTGAATGACTTCCTCGTAGTCGCCGTAATCTGTCAAGGATCTCTTGGCGGAGGGGTTAAAATGGTTGACAACGTATACGCTGTCGACATCCCCCGTCGCTTTGAGTCGTGCGTAGACTACTTCTCTCTTGCTCGCGTCTGACGTCGGCAAAGTGACGACTTTCGCCTCTCGATCGGCTTGCACGAATGCGGGAATCACGCTGAGCACAAGCGCCAACAATACGATGGCGACAAGCGATTTTGTCAAAGGACTGTTCGTTTGCAGTTTTCTCTCTTTAATCGGATTCATTTTTAATTTCTCCCTCCAGACTTGATGGTTGTCTGTCCGGAAGCATGCGAAGCTTCCAGGTTGTTTTTTCAATGGCTCGATCAGTCACATAGAGCAAGTTCGGTAACAGCACAAGGACGATGATGAGCGACAATAAGGCACCGCGCCCGAGTACATGACCAATCTCTTTGACGACTTGGAGGCTTGATATCAGGTAAAGCAGGTAGCCGGCGGTAGACAGAATGAGCGCAGGCGGAATAATGGAACCTGCCACTGTTTGAATCGTCTTGATTGATGCCTCCTTGCGCCCCATGACTTTCCGATGATCGAGATAGTGTTGCGTCATCAGGATGCCGTAGTCGACCGTCGCTCCCAACTGCACCGTACTGATGACGAGGTAACCGATAAAGACGAGCGGCGTTCCCGTGAAATAAGGTACGGAGAGATTGATCCACACGGCAAGTTCGATGGTCAGAACGAGTACGATCGGTATAACGAGAGACCTGAACGTCAACATAATCACCAAGAATATGGCGAGAATCGCAAGACCGTTAACGATCGTCATATCCTGATTAATCGTAGTTTTCATATCGAGCAGGACGACGTTGGCGCCGGCGAGATATGTATCACCCTCAGGATAGGCGTTATCGACAATAGTTCGAAGTCTCTCCGCGAGTTCGAATGTCTCGGGACTTTCGTCGGGTGAGTCGGCGATCAGCACAATGCGACTGTAATGCTCCGAGATAAGCGGAGAGATCAAGCGTTCCGGTAAAAGATCGACGGGCACCCCAGCTCCTACTTTGTTGACGTAGCCGATGACCGACTTCATCTCAGGCTGTGCTTCTAATACTTTTACAAGTTCCTGCTCTGTCGCCCACTCGCCTTTCGGAACGAGCAATGCCATCTGCATGTTGTCGCCGAACGTATCCTTGAGGAAAGCGGCATCTCTCCCGGCCCGCGATTCCTCTGGATACGCGCGCCCTCCGTAAATGAAATCATTCGATCTCTGTCCGATGTACGCCGGAACGGCGATCAGCAAAGCCAAGATGACAATGGGGATGGCGATGCGCGTCACAACGCGGCTAAACCTCTTGAAAGAAGGGATAAAAGAGCGATGTGTTGTCTTGTCGATCAGTTTATAACTCAGCAACGCAAGCGCCGGCAAAAGCAGAAAGACGGTAATCAGACTGACCACCACGCCGCGCGCAAGTACGAGCCCCAAGTCTTTGCCAATACCGAAGCGCATGAAAATAAGTGCTAGGAAGCCAAAAACTGTCGTCAAGGCTGAAGCATTGACAGGAGCGAAACTCTTCACGATCGCCTGTCGCATCGCCTCTTTCGGTTCTATCCCTTCCGCGCGATAGTCGCCGAAACGATGCAACAAAAAGATCGCATAGTCCATAGAGACGGCAAGCTGCAACACGGAACTTACTGCCTGCGTGATGAAGGAGACATCCTCCATAAACGAATTCAATCCCATATTGATGAGCACACCCGCAGAAATTACGAGCATGAAGAGAACCGGCTCTACCCATGAGCGCGTGGACAAAAGCAAAATAATCAGAGCGGCAGGAATCATGACGGCAGCGATCATAGTCATCTCTGATGACACGGCGCGCTGCATGAACGACTGTTCGACGACTTCACCGCGTATACGCCCCTCTTCTCCGACGAGTTCTTCCAAATCCGTCAGAGCCTCCTGTACATCGCAGTCATCAGAAACCGTCAGCTGATACAGCGCGATACCGTCCTTTAGAAACCCCTCAACGATTTTTTTATCATGAAGGTCAAGAGGAACGGCAAGGTCGAGCTGATCGTCCATCCAAAGGACCTCATCGACAAAATCGAGCGATTGCAGCTTTTCTTTCATTGCCAGTGCTTCAGAAAGATTATTGACGGGATAACCGACCTCCGTATTTGGGACCGCCTCCTTAAACTCTTCGCCCATTTTTTCCACAGCGATCGTAGAAGGAGCATCCTTGGGCAAATAAGACGAAAGGTCAAAGTTAACTTTGACCTTCATAGCAAGGAAGACACTTACGACCATAAGCGCTATAAAAACAAAAAATATGACGACTCGGAATTTAACAATATAGCCTGCCAGTTTGTTCATTTTTCTCAAGCCAAGAAATAATCAAAAGACGTGACTGAGTCTATGATTCGCCTTGACATCCTCCGTTCAACTCGATCTCCCTACACCTCATATCGCGGCATACGAAATACGCGACACCTGTATAGTAACAGCAGTTCGTGTAGCGATTCGGGCGCAAATATGGCAATATTGTGGCGACAAAGCTTTGACATACAACACAATCTCTACATCTGTCTATTAAGTAACATATTTTGAGAAATTGTCTTATCGTGTTACGATATGATTTATAAACACATAGGAATTAACTGGTTACTTCGGGACGCGTCCCTGAAAAGGCGTGATATGCACAGAGCGAGCGAAAGTTATCGGATATCACATCATTTCGACGAATAGCCGGCCTTTTGATGGTGATTGGCACACACGAGAAACCACTTTCGACATCATCGGTATAAAATGACGGAGGTCCAACTCACATGGATAAAAAAAGACCATCGTCTGCAGCAAAACATTTGCCGCCACATTCAACGACTCGTGAGCAGACGAAACTAATTAGGCGGAAACGAGATGATCGGCGAACGCGCCGAACTGTCAACGCGCTTCAGAAAAGTCTCATCAAATTTCTCCTAAAGAAGCCACTTCGTGAGATTACGATTACCGAACTTACCGAAGCGGCAGATATCAGCAGAACGACTTTTTACCTCCACTATACCGATATCAGTGATCTTTTCAGCAGTTTGGAGGACGACATTTACAGACGATTTGAAAAAATCATCCATGAAATTCTCGTCGATTCATCCATGATTCTTCATGTAAAAATTGATAACGACGGAAAAGTGCAATTGCCGACGCTCTATGAAGTCTTCAAATTCATCGATGACAATACGGATCTTTGTATCGTATTGCTCACGAATCCCGATAGCACTTTCCTCAGCAGAATCTGGGCAGAAGGTCACACAACCTTAATGAACAAAATAGCCGGCTTATACGATGACAAGACAAATCGTGCCATTGAGTACTACTATTACACCGTTTCGAACGGTGTTCGCGGACTGATCGAGCATTGGCTCGCGAGCGGCATGAAGGAATCGGTCGATGAAGTGTACAGAATCGCGACCGATTATGTCCTGCACAATTTGACGTTCCTGCAACGCGACGGCACTTACCGGTATTAATGCGCGTGCTCGACGATCGCATATAAAAAATAAGTTCAAGCGGAAACATTGAATACTCGTAGTACGGAAAGGAATATCTAGGCCATGAATTACAAAATGATAAAAAAACAAATATCCGACGCAGCTCAAGAACTCATCAGGGAAGCGCGTTATTCACGCTCAGGTGATATTTTCGTTCTCGGCTGCAGTACAAGCGAAGTTTTGGGACTCCAAATCGGTAAGGGTTCAAGTCAGGAAGTCGGATCGCTCATTATCGAGACGCTGATTCCCGTAGTTAAAGCTCACGGCCTTCATCTTGCCGTGCAGGGGTGTGAGCACATCAACCGCTCGCTTGTTGTGGAACGAGACGTCATGTTGCAGAACCGCCTTGAGGAAGTAAATGTAGTCCCCGCTCTCCACGCCGGAGGAGCATGCTCCGTCGCCGCATACGAGCAATTCAATCAGCCGGTCATGGTCGAGCACATCATCGGCACGCTCGGCATCGACATCGGCGATACGGAAATCGGAATGCACATCAAGCATGTCCAGCGGCCCGTCAGACTCTCTGTCAGGACGGTTGGCGAAGCCAGAGTGACTGCCCTCATGTACCGACCCAAACTCATCGGCGGAGAACGCGCACAGTATCTGAAGTAGATTATCGAGCACAAACCGCAGACGCCGACACGGAGGCTGATTGAATCACTTTAGGGTTTCTCGCCTTTGCCGCATACGACCGCAGACGCCGGCACGGAGGCTGATTGAATCACTTTAGGGGTTCTCGCCTTTGCCGCATACGACCGCAGACGCCGGCATAGAGAATGTACGTGATCTAGAAACTTCTACCAGCAGTACTTTTCCTATTTTTTTGGAAATTCGGCGGAGTGGTAGGCGATCGTTTCGGTAAAGCGGTTTTCCTGTATCAGATGCAGGAACTGCAGATAATTGAGGTGTACCGGGTAGCGCAGTACTTTCATTTTTCCTTCGGCAACGAGGGAAGCGCTAAAGGAACCTGCCTCGACGGTTCCCGTTGCAATGGCCTTTCCGCCCAAAGCGAGTACCTCTTTGGCAATGTCCCTCGATGCATTTGTGTGCAGTTGCGGATCGCTGACAAACACGATCCCTTGTCCCTCCCGCCCATATAGCTGCGGAGAGGCATCGATTTTTACCTGACGAGACCAGAAAGCATCCCTCTTTGCCTTCTCCAGCTGCCGCAAGAAGACTTCATCGGCAAAGTAGTTCACGTTTCTTAGATGATCGGCAAAAAACTTAAGAAGTTCGAGTCCCCGTCCATATTTCGGCACCGGGCAAAGTATTAATCCGTGAAGATCCAGCAGCGCTCTCATTTCGTGCAGGAGGCGATTGCAGGCAGACTCGTATGAAGTCTCGTCCTTTCCGTAAGCGCAGTCGAGTACAGCGATATCGGCGATTTTTCCGCGGATACGATCACAGGCATAGACTTGCGTGTCCTCCGTGTAGTCTCCTGAAAACAAGACCGATTTTCCGCATTCTGAAAACTGATACCATACACCGCCCGGGCAATGGCCACTGCGACCCCAAGCGATCGTGAACCCATTGTCAAAACCTTCTCCGTTAACACAGATATCCTCGAGCGAAACGCCGTTAGGAATTGGGAAAGGAAGTTGCCGCAGCGTCTCGTCGGTAGCAATCAATTGACCGCGGAAACCTTGCTCGTAGAGCCACGGCAACGCGCCGGAATGATCTGCATGGGAGTGGGTTAAAAAGACTATGTCGACATTATTTATTTGTTCTTGCGAAAGATGTGGATAAGGGTCTTCAAGGTCACTTACCATTACGCCGCAGTCTACGAGAAAGCATCTTTTCGCAGACTGCACGTAAAAGCAATTGCGTCCATGTTCCCCTACGCCACCTGCGAGATAAAGTTCCATCTTATGCTTCTTTATTCTTCTCGACGAAACTCTTGAATATCAGCAACGCCACAATCGTAATAACCACACAGATCACGGCCATGGCCATGCCGAGAGAGACGCTTCCCTGCTCGAATTCACGGTTAATATAGGTAGATATTACCAGTGTATTGGGCGGAGCAATGAGGCTCGCCGTCACCAGCTCCCGGAAAGCGATGATAAAGATCATCATCCATCCTGCAATAATACCTCGAGAGATCATGGGCAGCGTGATCCTGCGGAAGACATACCGCGGCGTAGCGCCGAAAGTACGTCCGGCTTCGAGCAGGCTGTCGTTGATCTGGGTAAAAGCAGAGGTGACGTACTGAACGGTATACGGCAGATACAGCACGACGTAAGCAAGCACCATGATGCCGAGCGTGTTATACAGCGGAATGACCTTATAAATAGTATTCCAGAACAGCATAATGCCTATAACCATAACAATGCTGGGCAACATTTCCGGCAGCAAGCTCACAGCCTCTAAGGCTTTTTTGTAAAACCCCTTTGCTTTCCTAACGGCTATGACAACGGCCGTGCCGATTATAGAGCAAATAGTTGCGGAGGATATGGCGAGAAAGAAACTGTTCCAAATGGAGGAAAGGGCTTTAGGCGTACTCAAGAGTTCCTTGTAGTGGCCAAAAGTGAAGTTGCCCGCTGAAAGTCCGAACCCTCGCAGCTTAATGAGCGACGTCGAAATGATCGCGAAGTACGGTATCCCTATGGCAACTAGAATGACCGACGCAATCCACAGCCAAGCACCGAACTGCCCCGCTCCCTTAAGTCTCATCTGGGCCGGACGACTACCCTTGCCGCCAACAAGACGATAACTCGTACGGCTTGTGATGTAGTTCTGCGTTATCCACATAGCCATACAGATAAAGATCAGAATCGACGAGAGACTGGCGGACCGCCCGAAGTCCACGGGCGCCGTCGTAGAGTAGCGATGGATACCCGTGGTGAAAACGTAAAAACCGATGCGCCTCCCGAGCGTATAGGGCGTACCGTACTCAGACAGCGTTTTAACAAAGACGAGCAGCGCCCCGATGGCGTAGTTGCCGGTGAGCAAAGGCGCGAAAATCTTTCGCAATCTCAGAGATTTGCCTGCGCCGAAGACGGCAGCACTCTCCTCCAAGCTCGCCGGAATGTTGAGTAAGGCGTTTTTGAGCATCGTCGTAAGAAAAGGAAAGACGTGCAAACTCATGACAAGCACCAAACCGCCGAAACAAAAGAAAGACTCAGACCACGAACCGGTTGCAGGAAAGAGCTGCTGGAAAAGTCCGTTCTTTTGCATAAAGAGTATCCAACCCATCGAAGCAATGTAGGGAGGCGTCATGAACGGTACCATGAAGACGATGTCCAAAAAACGATTCTTAGCGAGTTGTGTGCGCGCAAGCAGGAAAGCTGTGGGTACCGCGATAACGGTTGAACAGAGTACGACCGACACACCGAGGAGCAAGGAATTGTAAATCGTCTGCAAATTATCCGAATTAGTGATGTTGCTCCAAGCTTGGGAAAGGTCAAGGCGGCCATCAATGATGACCGCCTGAGCAAAAATTGAAATCAGAGGACAGAGAATCAGAACTGTCAGAGTCAGAAGTAGCAGCGTGAGTGGAAGATTCTTTCTCAAACCGCTTTGTTTCATGACTCAGTGCTCCTCTATCGGTTGCTTACTTGCAGAGGTTGTTGAGATTGGCGGCCGTTTCGGAGGCAACACTCATCATCTTGTCCCAATCGGTGGGAATCTGCGGAATTTCGTCGAGGTTGCTTCTGCCTTCACACTTGACATCGCTACGGCCGGGCAAGAGATAAGCTTCCGCAACCAACTTTTGCGCCTCATCGCTGAACAGGAAGTCGATAAACGCTTTAGCATTGTCCATATTAGGAGCTGTCTTGGGGATAACGGCCGGACGGGGGTTTACGACTGTTCCGGATGCGGGATAGTAGATATTGAGCGGCTCACCTTTCTTCATAGAAGAGTAAGCGTTGTAGTCGACGCCGGCGATCAATATCCCCTTCTCACCGGTTGTGACAGCTTCCAGGGCTGCCTTGTTTGCACCGGGAACGACCAAACCGTTTTCGGCCCAGCTCTCGATAATCGCTTGGCCATCGTCCAACCCCGTGACAAAACCGGCGAGGAAGTCTTTGCATGCGCCCGATTTTTCAGGGTCGGGAATGGCAATCATATCTTTGTATTTAGCGTCAGCCAGACCTTTCCAATCGGAGTTCAATTCAGGAACGAGGGTCGTATTGTAAATAACGGCCACGGCGGAAGCGCTATAGCCGAACAGCATGTTATCGCTGTCAAGCCAGCCTTTGTTGATCTTATCGGCATGGGCAGGCGTATAGCTTTCCAACTGACCGTCGGCCTTAAGGGTCAGACCGTCGGACCATGAGGCAAGAATAACGACGTCCGCCACTGGGTTTGCCTTCTCTGCTTCGAGGCGGGCGAGTATCTCACCGGTGGTTCCTTGAAACTGCTCGACCTCTACGCCTGTCTTCTCATGAAATGCGGCAGCCAATTTGTCGGCGAGTCCGGCGGGACTTGGCATATAAACAGTAACTTTACCGGAAAGCTCTTTGTTATCACCTGATCCGCCATTTTGCTTTTCTCCTTCTTTCTGGCCGCATGCTGCCACGCCGAAGCATAGACAAAGCGCCAGTAAAAGACATATGATACGTTTTTTCATCTTCTTAAATCCTCCTTCATTCAAAATGAGATAACATTTTTTGGATCTATATATATGGACAGCTTCTGGCCGGGCACAACTTTTTGCCCGCTATGAAGTGTCCATGTTTCACCGTCACAGGGAAGAGTGAGCTCGTAGGTATCACCGAGGTACTGTACGTTCTGCACAGGAAGGTCGTAGCGAAGAGCTCCATCCATGGGTGTCATCGCAGCAACCTCCGGGCGAAATAATTCCCTCTCACTCAACCAGTTCGATTTCCCGACAAAGCGCGCTACGAACTCCGAGCTCGGCTTGTGATAAATCGTTTCAGGACTGTCGTACTGTTCCACGTGGCCAACGTTCATGACGGCGATACGGTCGCTCATGCTCATGGCCTCTGTCTGATCGTGCGTCACAAAAATGGCCGTAATGCCGAGCGACGAAGTCAGCTCCGTGAGCTCGCGTCTCATTTCTACCCGAAGTAAAGCATCGAGAGCCGAAAGCGGCTCATCAAAGAGAATACAGCCCGGTTTCACGGCAATCGCACGGGCAAAAGCCACGCGTTGCTGTTGTCCGCCCGAAAGTTGGTGCGGATAGCGCTTGTCGAAGCCTTCCAACCGCACCGTTTTTAAGGCATCGTGAACACGCTCGTCAAGATCCTTCGTATTCTTACGCGCTCTCAGCCCGAAGGCGACATTTTCAAATACCGTCATGTGCGGCCAAAGAGCGAAATCCTGAAAGACAAAAGCAAGGTGACGGTCTTCCGGCGGCACGTTCACATTGCGCTCTTGAGAAAAAACACAGCGCTCGTCGATCCATACCTCACCAGTGTCCGGCGTCTCAAGGCCGGCAATCATCCTAAGCAACGTCGTCTTGCCACAGCCGGAGGGGCCAAGCAGTGTTGTAAAGCTGCCATGCTCAATCTTAAGTGATGTTGGGTAGATTACTTGTTTCCCGGAAAAACACTTCGTGACATCAATTAAATTAATCTCCATAGCACCACTCTTTTCTGTACTTACCGATATAGACTAAGGGGTGCGTGTAAATACTATGGACAGATCAAGTTAATTATATGTTAACCAGATGGCATACTTTCACATAAAAACATCTTAATAAAATAAATAATTAAATAAACTTATTCATAACGCGAGGCTCTTCCACCGTCGCCTCTTCCCTCTTCCATCATTCCGAATGTCTCGACGAAAAAGGTTCGGGACCGGAGATTGTATTTATCTGCGATGGCAGACAGCGCGTCTTCGACAATATCCGCCATGACGTGTGAATCGGCGACGGCACGCGCGTTGATGACGAGCGAAATCGCGCTATAGAGCTGTGTTAACTTACGATCGTATTCAACATCGTAGTCTATACCGATCAGGCTCGCTTTAACATAATCGTCGCCCTCGCCGGCCGCAAACGCTTTCAAATGCGGGACGTTGCTATCGCTGGCTTTCAGGCCCTCTCGAATATGATTGAAAATATCTTCAACAACTCCGTTAAAGTCGATATTCTTATCGTTCTTTTCTTCAAAGAACACACGGCGGTTATACCAGCTCAACAAATTCTCAGCGGCAATAAATGCCTCCGAGCCATAGCCGATTTCACGGTGTACGGCTGCCGCTTTGTGTGTCAACAGGTAATCAACGACCTCTTCAACCCCTTCACCCGTAAGGGCGGACATCGCAAAGACCGGAGTGTCCGGGAATGAGGCCTTAATAAACTCCACGCGCTTTTCCTTCTCCTCCGCGCTGATCAAATCTGTTTTATTCAGCACAATGATGTCGGCCTCGGCCATTTGCGCCTCAAGCAGGAAACGCATCTCCGCGGGAAGATTAATCTGCGCTGCTTCAGGCATGAGCATGCGCAGGCGCTCCGGGTCGACGATACAAGTAAAAGGCATCAAATCAAACTCTCCCGGCCTTCGCTCCTCAAGCTGTACATAAACATGTTCAAGCGCCCCGATACCGCAGCCCGGAATATCGGACATGATAACCGTGGCGCCTTGAGCGACGAGCTGATTGAGTTTGTCGACGAGATTTTCATGCTGATAACAGATACAGTCACCGGCAATCTGCGTGGTCAGTATGTCAGTCGTCGCCGTAAAACTGGCATCGACGATATTGTCCGCGCCAAGGTCATTGACCAGAATGGCCGCTTTCCCATAGCGCTTGTCAATGACATTCGCGAAAGCAATCATTGATGTCGTCTTTCCCGCCCCCAGGAATCCGCTCGTTACCATATATTTTGCTTTTGCTCGTGACATATCAATTCCTCCCGTTCAATCAATTATTTTTCCTCTTATATCAAAGACCGTCAGTATCAGGGTCTCTTGACGATACTTTTCTGTTCATCCAATAAACCACGAGGTGTAGTGGTTCCGTACAGCTGTGAACATCGCATCTCTCCTATTATCCCCTATCGACACCCTCTTTTCAGGTTATCGGTACAAAGTTTTTCCCGTATCTGAACTCAAGTTGTAGCTGCAAAACGGAATAAGATTCCCTTGCTGAGACACCACGTGGATATAGCAACGGCGAAGCCTGTTCAAATCCATCGTATACGCATCTTGAAAAGCCATCCCCGAGATCGCAAGCGTCGTATTCCGACGCTCCGTTAAAAACTCATCCAAGGATGAAACATCGATAGAGTTCGTTTTTTCTGACGGAATGATCTCTTCGGGAGCCGTCCATTTTCTTGCCACGGCCGTTCTTGCCTGATCGCTTGATATACCGCAACTGCACCCATCACCGCCGCTGCTTAGAAGTGTCCAGTTCCCGTCTTTCACCGTATAGTCCGCATGAAATCCGCAGAGCGGATGTTCGGCATTGGAAGGCAAAAAATCGGTCTTTTTTAGCTTCCCGCCCGTCTGACATTCAATCTTTCCAAACAACTCGGGGAATGTGATGCGCGCATCTGCTCCCGCCGAATATCTGCCGAAAAGAGAAATCGGTTGGAAGTGAACACCGCGCACAATAGGCATGTTGTCAGCCGCGAAACGCAATATATCGCCGACCTCATCATCGTTGGCGCCTTTCATGATTGTCGGCACAAGTACGACCCCGATATGGGCTTCTTGGCAGCGCTGCACCGCGCGGAGTTTGTCTTCTATGACGCGGCGCCCTCGGAGCGCGAAGTTCGCTTTGTCGGAAAAGCCATCAAATTGCAAAAAAACGGTTGAGAGTCCCGCTTCTTTAAGTTTTTCAATATATCCGATCTCATCAGCTATCCGAAGGCCATTCGTATTGAGCTGAAAAAATGAAAATCCTTTTTCACGTCCTAGGCGGATGATTTCCGGGAGGTCATCCCGCATTGTCGGTTCTCCTCCGGAAAGCTGAATATTGAACGGGCCGCCATTTTCTATCAGCATCTCGTACCAATCGCCAATCTTCGCAAGATCAGGGTCGTCGACAGTATCTTCACCGCCGGAGGAAGCAAAGCAGATTGGACAGCCAAGATTACATCGCTGCGTCACTTCAATCAATACGCAACACGTATCCTGTAAATGGCTCTCGCAGATACCGCAGTCGTACGGACAATCATTCTTGAAAGCCGGCTCGTCGACAACACGCATTTTCCATCTGAGAAAACCGAGCGGGTTGTCCCACACTAACACACAAAAATCCCCGTGATCGGGACAGGCCTTTTCGAGGAAGACGCCATCTGTACCCGCCGTATATCGTGCGTCAATTCTCCCGAGGCATACAGGACAGACGCTCTTTGTTTCAGACAAAAGAATGCGATTCTCATTTCCGGCTCTGCGACTCGGAATAGTTTTCATCTGCTAATACCTCTTTTAACGGAAGTAGGGACCAACAGTTTATTTGCTTGAGGACGACTTAGTGTCGAAGTCATTCCTGGGCTCACACAGGAATGCTTATCATCCGCAATTGTACGAAATGCTCTTTGCCCCTACAGTTCCCTTTGTCTGATAATTATAATGCAACAGTAAATGGTATTCGTAATGTGAGCATAATCTGTTCCTGTAAAGAGACTGAACTACATGTTCGCAACCAAACCGCTCAGCTTCCTCTTCGAAAGGAGCATTCTCTTTTCTAAGGATACCAGAGATTCTGCTTGAACAGGCCAGTACCTTCCACCAATGATTCCCATCGCCACCAGTGCCCGCATCTTGTCTTTGGCACCAGTGCCTGCTGTCGACTGCCGTCCCGCTTATTGAATGCACCTCCCGCCTGCCCGCCAACGGCGCTTTTCTCTTGAGCACTCTGCCCGCCACCTGCTCCTGCTGTCGGCTGCTAGCCCGCTTGCCTTCACCCTCCCCCGCCTGGCTCGCCAAAGACGCCTTTCTCTTGCGCATTCTGCCTGCCACCTGCACCTGCTGTTGGCTGCTATCCCGCTTGCCGTCACCCCCCGCCAGACTCGCCAAAGGCGCCTTTCTCTTGCGCATTCTGCCTGCCTTTTCGTGATAGAACTTACCTTCTTTGAGTATTTCCTCAAGTGGCTTACACATCGACCAATTCAATGAGCCTCTAAACAATCACCGTCAGACAGGAGGCACTTCACGACCCACCCCCTGATTTCGACAAATTGGCTTCAATCGTACACTTATGACCGAAACTCCTTTACCGTCATCCCAAGCTCCTCGTTAGACTTCGATCATGAACGATTACGTTGAGAAATACACCGGACTTCGGGCATGAGCGATTACGTTAGAAAAATCATTGGATTCCGACCATGTGCGATGACAATGACTTCTTCATTGAGCTTCAGGCATGAGAGAAGACACTAGAAAAATCATTAGATTATGACCAGGTTCGCTGACATTGACATCTTCCTAGGAATTCAGGCATGTACGATGACATTGATAAGTTCCTTGAACTTCGGGCATGAGCGATTACGTTGAAAAAAACATCGGACTTCTGGTATGAGCGATTACGTTGAGAAATACACCGGACTTCTGGTATGAGCTATTACGTTGAGGAATACACCGGACTTCAGACATGAGCAGTTACGTCGATAAATATCTTTGCGGGAAAGCGGCGCTCGATTACTGGGGCGTACCTTCCATTCGAGGAAATATCGAACCGCCCGATATCGTCTTTCAGGAAGAATACGTCATCTTTACCGACAAGCCCCTCTACCGTCCCCATCGAGCTACGCTACACACATGCAAAATCCCCGGCGCAGACCAGTATGTGGAAGGACAAGCGTGCACGCTCCCGCTTGTGTTCCTTCAAGTCGCTCAGGATTACAGCATCCACGAATTAATCTACCTTGGACTTCAAATCTGTTCCTACCGCGAAGGCGATCGCCCGCGAAGCACTGTCACTGAGCTGCGCGCCTGCGCCGAAGAACTGCGAGGACACCGGGGCCGAAGAAAAGCCCTCCGTGCCATCCGCTACCTCGAGAACAACTCGCGCTCTCCGATGGAATCGATTCTCTATATGTTCCTCCGTTTGCCCAACGCGCTCGGAGGTTGCGGATTTAGCGAGATCGTCCTCAACGAAAAGATCGTTTTGGACGGGGGCAACAAAACATACTTTGCCGATCTCTACGTCCCTTCCTGCAAACTTGACATCGAGTACGACAGCGAAGAATTCCACAGCAGCGCTTCGGCATTCTCAAAGGACCGGGAACGTGCCGCTCATCTGGAAGCGGAAGGTTATCGCGTCGTTTCAGTGGGCTACTCTCAGCTAAACGACCTAAAGGCTTTCCGCAACCTGACGCGCCAGCTTTCTCGATTGATAGGTAAACGTATCTATATCCGCGCGAGGAAGTTTTTTGAGAATTTCGTAGCCTTGCGCGATCTGCTGCTCAAGAAAGGACTTTGCGTCCGCTCGCGTTTCCGTAAAATCCACTGGCAAGAAGTTCCCCGGTTTACAGGTGTCCGCACTGCGTACAAAATCTACCTCGCCGCCTGGAACCGGCTGATCCGGCATCCCAACCGTCCCTTAGTGTTATCGCGAGCGCCGTAACAGCCAACTCATTTTTCGATCAGCACCTAATATTCATTACATAATCGGTCACAGAGATGCACCCTCTAGGCCCCCGAGCGTACTCAGCACGCAGTCAATTCTCATTTCCTTCAGGATTCCTCGTCCCGATCTGTGCACCGGATGCACACCGGTGTCCAAAAACGCCAAATTACACCTTAAGCACACATTTTCCAGCGCACCGGCACCTCTACCCTCACCCTCCCCGTACAATTTTTCAACTTACTTCGAAAAACTGCGACACGCAGGGAGCGATTGCTTCGATTAAGAAAGGGATAGGGGGCAGATCGAAGGTTTCCCCCTCTTTTCGGTGCAATTTCTCAATACGAATTGAAAAATTGTACTGAAAGGGGGCGATTGCTACTCCTTAGTCGCCCTGTGAAAAGGTTCCTCGCCTGCGAATTAACGTGAGTAGAAACAGAGCATAAAAAAGACGACTCAGGATTGCATCCGTTTTGTCGTCTTTGTGGAGCCTGCGGACAGATTTGAACTCCCGACCTGCCGCTTACAAGGCGGCTGCTCTACCAGCTGAGCTACGCAGGCGCAAAGCTGATCATAACCGACCGTCGCGATTCTGTCAACTTTTCGACCTGTGTCAAAACCCTTGCCCGCCTGCTGTTATCTTCTTTTCGCCCGCAGACGTATAGGTCATACAAAAACGCAACCCGGTCACATCGCGAATATCTACAGTTGAGAGATGACGCCCTCTAAACATCGTTCCGAATCTTCCTTTTTCATCTCCCGCGATGTATCCCTTTAGCGAAGATTAACCTTTTCCAGTTGGCGCCTAGTATAAAAATAACTGAATACGATAAACGCCAACGAAAAGACAAATATGCCGAGCCCGAAGTCGAAGTGCCCGCCACCGCGCTCGATCATCTCTTCCAAAGGGATATTTTGCCCTGTTATTCCGATTCGCAGGAAATTGTGAACAGGCATCTCCGTAACCACGCTTAATTGCAGAAATGTATCTCCGGGACTGATACGCAGTGAAAGCGGAATAAAGAGGAGTCCCAGAAAGCCTAGGACCTGATTCACGACATAGAGGATGATGTACACGAGGAAAGGACCGCCGATACCGAAGCGACTGAATCGACGTCCCATACCTGCCGTGACGGAGAAACTCATCATTGTGAAAAAACTCACATACATGAGAAGCCAAATACTAATGATGAGAAAGACCCCTGAAAAAGTGCTCAGTCCTATGTAAGCAGGCCACGTTCTCATGAAATCCACAAATTTATCAATCGCCAGCAATGCTTTCCCTTTTGAAAGCCCTTCCATCAACAAGATGATGAAAAAACCGAAAACTGCGAACAAGGAAAACATCAGGTAAGAGAGAAATCCGCTGATCAATTTCGCGTGATAGCGCTGCGAAGACGTCACGGGAAGCGTATGCGTCAAGTAACCCTGATTCGTATAAAAATGTCGGTAGTAGTGGGCCAATACAAGAACGAGCACGACAGGTACTAGAGCCAACGTAGCGATGATCGCGAGGACATACATGAGCTTCCCGAGAACGGGAATATTGAAACTTTTGAAAACAAAAGCACTCGTCAACAAAAGCGCATACATAGGGACGACCCATTTGAGCTGCGGACGCATCATACGAAAATCAAGTTTAATCAGTTTACTCAACATAGTAGTACTCTCCTCCTCTGACAGGGGCATAAAGTTCGCGAAAATACTCATCAACACTCTTACCTTCATTCGCCCTCAGATCCTCAACCGATCGATCCAACCGAATGTAGCCTTCATCCATGAAAATGACACGATCAAACAGCATCTCGACATCACTGATCAGGTGGGTACTCAAGATGAGCGTGCTCCCGGGATTATGGTTTCGCAAAATGCTGTCAAGAATCGTCTGCCTCGCCGCCGGATCGATGCCGCTCATCGGTTCATCGAGGATATAGACAGGCACGTCACGGCTCATGACAAGAGTCAGATTCGCTTTCTCCTTCATACCACGCGACATCGTCTTGAGCGGTTGTTCCGGATGAAGAGCGAATTCCTCCAACATGCGCAACGCTTTCGCCTTGTCAAATTCTCGGTAAAAATCCTCAAAGATGGAGAACGCCTCTTCCATCGTCATCCAGTCACTAAGGTATGTCTGCTCCGGCAAGTATGATACGAGATGATGCGCCTCCGTCGGCCTCAAGCCCAGAACCGAAACGCTCCCCTCATCAGGCTGCAACAACCCCATAATCAGCTTAATCAGCGTCGTTTTTCCGCAACCGTTCGGCCCCAAGAGTCCGACGATTTCCCCTTCATCAACTGAAAGGCTGACATTCTCGATACCGCGTCTTGAACCATATCGACGCGTCAAGCTCTTAATGTCCACCATGTTATTCATCGATCCACCCTTTCTCGATCATCTCAATGATCTCGATTATTTCTTCGCGCTTGATCCCAAGCGCCTTCATCTTCGCGATGAAATCTTTTATCGTATTTTTCGATTCTTCCTTTCTGCAATCACGTATCAACTGGTCGGAAGCGATTACAAATCGACCCGTCGTTCGCTCACTGCGCGTCAACTCCAACCGATCCATCTCCGAAAAAGCTCTTTGCACCGTATTCGGGTTGACGCCGTACTCCATGGCGACATCGCGCACCGAGGGCAATTGATCGCCTCGAGCAAGCTCTCCTCGTAAAATCTTGCCGCGAAAGATATCGATCATCTGTAAATAAATAGGAACATCGTGCAAGAATTTATAACTCACCACAACCTCCTTTACCGTTGGCGCCTTATTGTATTACTATCTTAATACAATAAAACAGATGTCGTCAAGTCTATTTCTTAAGTTCACGGATAATTTTTTGTTAAATGGATTTTGAAACTGTTGCAAGCTTAAAGAACTGTCTCAAAAAGGAGGGTTCTCTTAAATGTGGTGTCAGGTTTTTTTTTGTGAACGATCCCTTGGGAATCGTGCGAAGCTGGGTGAAACGCTTAATACATGCAATTGGCCAAAAACGATCTTTCAGCTAGGCGTAAAGTGCAAAAAAACGATATTAACTGATGCTGCACATGGATCCCGGGCATTCAGACAAATAGCGTGACGAAAAGGGAAGCTATCTCATCATCGCTCTTAATGAGCCGTTTTGCGACAGCCCCTTCTTCATAAAGATGTTTTAAGCCGACTCAGCCTCTTTCACGTAAGGGATACCGAGTTTAGCAGGTACTTTAAAGCTCTGCCCTGCTGACCGTCAAGACAATCGTAAAGTGGATATTGCTATTATACAAGATAGCGCTCCGATTAAAATTTTTTGAGATACCCTTATACCTCAACAGGCAGGTTGCGATCTTGCGTATGCTAAAATATTTTCAACATCTGCCGACGTCAGGAAGTCTGTTGAACCGGAGAAATTCATATCTCTATCGGAACACGCGTGACGGTGCTTCTTGTCCTTCGCTATGAGAGGGAGTCTATGGGTTTACTGAACGAAAAAATAAAAGAAGTATTGCAGTCATTGGCGCCCGTCACCATCTTCGTACTCGTGTTGCACTTTACGATTGCGCCGCTCACGGCGCTTCAGATCGGTCAATTTCTTCTCGGCGCATTCCTTTTGCTTATAGGGCTTTCAGTCTTCCTCGTCGGCGTCGATCTCGGAGCGACGCCTATCGGGATACACAGCGGCCACGCGATTGTGCGATCGGGAAAGATGTCGATTCTGCTCATCGGCGGCATCATCCTCGGCTTTCTCATCTCAATCGCTGAGCCCGATCTCCATATCTTGTCGACACAGATCGAACAACTGACGGGAGGCGGTCTTTCAAAATGGACGATGGTGACTGTCGTCTCTCTCGGCGTCGGACTCCTCGTGATGGTGGGCTTTTGGCGAATCGTCAAGCAGGTCAGAATACGCTACGTCCTCTGGTTTGTTTACGGAAATATTTTGATCCTCGCATGCATCAGTCCCTTGCTTTTTCACGATTTTGCTTTCGACGCGTCAGGTGCGACGACGGGCGCGATCACAACGCCGTTTATTCTCGCGCTGGCTGCCGGAGTCGCCAAACTGACTACTACCAAGCATGAAGATGCACGCGATCAGTTCGGACTTGTCGGGTTCGCCTCTGCGGGCGCCATCCTCGCCGTCCTCGCCATGGGAGCGATTCAGCGCTCAAGCGTTATCGGTACACCGCCTGAGTCTGTCGCCCCAACTTACTCGAATCTGCTCGAGTCATTCCGACTCGTAACTCCCGCGTCATTACGCGATTCTCTCTTAAGCGTCGCCCCGCTCGTCGCCGTCTTCTTCTTGTTGCAGATAAGTGTTATCAAGATTCGAAAGCGCGATACGGTACGAATTTACCTCGGCATGTTCTTCTGCTATATCGGCTTGACCATTTTTATGATAGGTGTCATGGGTGGTTTCATGTCGACGGGACACATATTAGGCGCAAAACTGGTCGCTATCGATAAACGTTGGCTCACCGCCGTCGCCGGATTTTTTCTAGGGATGGTGACCGTCATCGCGGAGCCCGCCGTTCACGTCTTAACGCAATCGATTGAAGAAGTGACAGAAGGCGTTATCCTCCGTAAAGTCGTCCTCACCTTCCTATCGATCGGAGTGGCTTTCGCCGTCATGCTGTCTGTCATTCGCATCTACACGCCCGGATTGCACCTTTGGCATATCTTGCTTCCAGGCTATATCCTCGTCATGATTATGAGTTATTGCACCCCCGATATCTTTATCGGGATCGCATTCGATGCGGGCGGTGTTGCCTCGGGACCGATGACGGCGACATTCATCCTCGCCTTTACTCAAGGGATCGCGGCAGGCGTTCCTAGCGCCGATCCCCTGCTCGACGGATTCGGCGTCATCGCTTTAGTCGCCATGGCGCCTTTAATCACGCTTCAATTACTCGGCTTAATCTCCGTTATCCAATCAAATAAGCGTAAGAAAAGACAGCTCGCTTCGTACGAGAGCCTCGCTATTGAGCGCCTACATACGATCGACTCTCTCGAAGCGGTTGACGAGAGCGGCGAAATTGAAAGCGCAGGCTCGGGAAAGCCGCCGGGCAGTGAGGAGACGATCGCCTCTTTTGATAATGATGACCGCGAACGGCGTGAATGACTTTTACAGAACCGCAATGAGGAGTCAAACCATGGACAAGAACAGATTAATGGTAAATCAAAACGATCGCCGTGAAACGGCACGTGAGGCGTACTCGCTTCTCATCATGATCTCCACACCGAAAAAAGTGGAAGAAATGGCGAACTACGCTCTTGCGAACGGAGCCGTCGGCGCCTTTTTCAGCTATGCGCGGGGCACGCTTCCGAGCCATCTTCTCGTGATACTCGGACTCGCCAACGTTAAGCGTGAAATTGCGGTACTTGCCGTGCCGAACAGCGTGGCTTCATCACTGCTCGATAGCATCAATCTGACATTTAACCTCGAAGAAAAACTTGGCGGCATCGCTTACCTGATCAGCTTGGAAAAAACGAAAATACAGATTGACGACGATCCGGAACATGCATACTCGGTGATAGCAACAATCGTCAACGAAGGCGAAGGCGAAGATGTCGTCGACCATGTTCGCCGCAGCTATCTTGTCGGAGCATCGATCCTGCATGCATCAGGTTCAGCAGATCACAGCAAAAAAACATTTAACTTTGAAATTGTCCCGAGTAAAGAGATCGTACTGATGATTACCAGAAAAAACCTGTGTAAATCGATTTACCAAACAATTCATGACTCGCTTCGCACTGAATTACCCGGACGCGGCGTCATCTTTTCAACAGACCTCGATATGGTTGCCGGAATTCTTGAAAAGGATCGACAAACCAAGAAAGAGATCGATGACAATAATCTCAATGACACGGTACCGGGCAATGCGAATCGTGAACCATCCCCCTTTTCATCCGTCAATGAGACGGACGAACAGGAGATATCTCATCAGATAGCTGTCCTAGTGCTCGTCGATCGCGGCTACACGGGCGAGGTTGTTCGTTTGGCGGAAGAGGCAGGCAGTCGCGGCGCCACTATCATGCGCGGTCGCTATACAGAACACGAAAGTCGCGGGTTCTTAAGTCACACCGGAGATATCGGCAAAGAGGCCGTCATCATGATCGCAGCAAAGGAGACGGCTCTCGCAATCATGCGCCGACTCCAACAATACGCGGCGACAAATACCGAATTGAACATCCTGCTGACATGGATGCGTATCCATTCATTTAGCCGCTTTTCATACGGCAAAGATTGATTCGATTTAGGGGTCTATATCGGACACAAAGATCACGTTAATGTCGAGTTTTTCATACGGCAAAAACTGATTCGGCTTAGGAAGCTGGCGCAATAAAATACTGAAAGACGGCGTTTGCGATCGCTTGACCAATATTGGCACGGCCCTCTTCCGATGCGAGGATGACACGGTCTCCGTCGTTTGAAAGGTAGCCGGGTACAAGTGTCGCCGAAACGTAATTCGTCAAACGAAGCAACGCGAGGTCTTTCTCTTCTCCGGCATCGAGTCCGTTTTCCGGTTTCAGTGAAGGCACCATGCGGGCGAGGTTCGTCTTCAACAACTCCGCCAAAGCGGCACGTCCCGCGCTGTTGATGTTCGTATAGTTAGGATGAAAGTCTTTCGGATCGCGATCGACAGCATACCCGTTATTCGTGCTCGCGACGTAACCGGCCGACATGTAGTAGGTACTGGATCCTCGAAGCGAGGTGTCGCTGTCGTTTCCGAGCGAAAGATTAATCAGGATAACGTCGCTGTACTGAGCCTCAATATCGTACAGAATACGGAGTTGCGGAGATGTCCCGATCGAGCCGAAAAGGCCGCGCCCTCCCGACGCGGGACTGTTCTGATTGATGCGGATCACATCGCCCATGAGAAGCCGCAAGTTATCGACAACCGATGTGAGGTAACCTGCCTGATCAGCGGCTTCACGATATCGAATCAGGGCAACGTCGGCCGCGATCGCAACGCGGGCAAAGAGAGAATAGGCCTCGTCCGTCGTCCGCGTCAACACAACGGTCGCGCCAAATCTCGTCAGAGCTTTTTCCGCTTCTGTCGCGATACTGAGAAGAATCGCCTTTTCCGTCAGGACACCCTCTCCTGAGTCCCAGACTGCCCCTGTCTCCTCGCCTCCTCGCGAAGCATCGAGAATCACCGTAACGCCCTTAAGCGGTTGAGCGGCAGCGGAGCGTGTCCTGTACTCCTCCAAATTTGCTTCGTGGAGCTTCGGTATGGAAAGCGTCGTTGGCCATGTGCGCAAAGCGTCAACTCCGGGCGGCAGTTTGTCGGGATCATTATCAGTAACGGGCAACTCGACTTTCTCGATGGACGTCGTCTCGGTCGGCACCTCAGTCGTCCCAGTTGGTTCCGTATCGCCCGTATCGGTCGCATCGCTTGGTGTCGGTTGAGTCGTCTGCTCGGGATCGGGTTCACTTTCTCCTTGTTGAACGTCGTTCCGCCTGAGACCATCGGGCAAAGTCGCATCGAATTGAAAGCGCTTGGCACCGCCCACAGGCTTGGGCAAAACGCCGACAAACGAAAGCAGGAGAAGTATGCTGCTGAGAACGAGCAGAATTAGGACATTTCGTGCGCTTTTTTTGCCGGTCAAGGCCTATTCCTCACCGAACGTCGCACAGACACTATTGATCACTTCGTGAAGCTCACTGGCCAAGTCATTGATCTGCGCCTGATCGACACCCTCGATCATGACTCGGATGAAAGGTTCCGTCCCCGATGGACGCACGACGATCCGCCCGTCACTTCCGAGGATGTTCTCTTTCTCAGCGATCGCTTCCATAAGGTCTCGATGATTCATCGTATACTGTTTCATTTCGTCCGGGACAAGTGCGTTGACAGTGATCTGAGGGAGCGTCGTCATAATCTTTCTCATCTCGCTGAGAAGCGCGCCTTTTCCTTCATTCCGTATGGCGGCAAGAAGACGAATAGCTGTCAGGATCCCATCTCCTGTCGTCGAGTCCTCCAAAAGAATGATGTGGCCGCTCTGCTCACCGCCGAGCATGTACCCGTCCGCCAACATGCGCTCAAGGACGTAGCGGTCGCCCACTTGCGTTCTAATTAACTCATACCCGGCGGCATTTGCCATATGCTCAAGTCCCAAATTGCTCATAATTGTGGCGACAATTGCTTTTTTTACAAGTTTTCCATGTCTATCGAGATCGCGGGCAAGTATAGCGAGCATGACGTCGCCGTTGCAAATGTCTCCCCGATTATCGACGGAGATCAGCCGATCCGCGTCACCGTCAAAGGCAAGACCGATATCGGCATGATGTTCGAGTACGATGTCCGATAACCTCTCCACATGCGTCGAACCGCATTCGCGGTTAATATTGTATCCGTCGGGATGAACGCCGACAGCGATCACTTCCGCGCCTAAATCTTTGAAGAGTCTGGGAGCGATCGTGAAACTGGCTCCGTGGGCACAATCGACAACGATTTTCATGCCGGTGAGATCGAGTCCCGCGACAGACTGAAGATGTTCCCGATACTCCTCGGCGCCTTGATCGTAACGAATAAGTTTCCCTATCTTCTCTCCTGTAAGTCGCTCCCCGTTAATAAGACCCGTGTCGCCGATCAGGGCTTCAATCGCGTCCTCTGTCTTATCGGGCAATTTAAAACCGCCTCCGGAGAAAAATTTAATTCCGTTGTATTCAAATGAATTATGAGACGCGGAAATCATAATGCCGGCATCAGCTCCATGTCTCCGTGTCAGCCATGCGACACCGGGCGTCGGAATCACCCCGACATATAAGACATCGGCACCTGCACAGGTAATACCCGCGATCAATGCCGAACCCAACATACCGCAAGAAATGCGCGTATCCTCACCGACAACGATCGTAGGCTTATGATGAGTCTCCTCAGTCAAAACTTGCGCACCCGCAAACCCCAGGCAGTAAGCCAACTCGGGCGTCAAGTCACGATTAGCAATACCGCGCACTCCATCTGTTCCGAATAATCTTGACATTTCAAATTCCTCTTTATTTCAAAAAATACTCATTAATACAATCCCGTAATTTTCGCTTCTTTATCCGGGTCGTATCAATCCTCAAATTCAGGTGTTCTTTCGTAAACATTGACCGCTACCGAGTCAGGCAACAGCAATTCAGTCCTCGTGTATAGCAACGTCTCCGTATCGATAATGACCGGCAGCCTTACTAACCCTGCCCTGCTGACTTCACTGACATCAATAAAGGCGGCAATCTTGCCGGGTTCGATACCGTCAAGCACCTGCTGCCTCCCTCGCAGCACCACCTGTACATTTGTGACGGGGAAATTTTGGACACCGAAACCTCGTTCATGCGCCTTTTCCAGACCGTAATGAGCGAGAGGGACACTGTACGTTTTCGTTGTCACGGGGTTGACGCTGACTTGGACAAAAACCCACATAAAGCACGAGATGATGACAGATAGAATGGCTAACCCGATACGCTGTCTGCGCGTAAGCAAGAAACCGCCGCTTCTCCGTCGCGACAGCTTCCGCGGTCTCCCGACAGGCCGTTCTTTAACTGAACCCTCTTCCGCCGTGACCGAATCGTAATCCTGCTCGCCTTCGTCAGTCTCTACCTCTGCCGGAGCAGCTTGTTGAGCTTCCCGATCACGTCCATATAATTCAGTCTCTTTGCCGCGGCGGAAAAGTCTCTTGAACCACCCCACAATAGGGCGCTGTTCGTCATCTTTGACAAGGCCGAGCAGACGATGCAAATGTGTTCTGAGTGAATCGGCGCCGCTGAGAACGTGGAGAACACCGTCAACCGCAATGCTGATCGTCCCTCTCTCCTCCGATACGACGACAGCGATCGCATCACCCATTTCACTCGCACCGACAGCCGCGCGATGTCTCAAGCCGAAGTCGCGTCTCAGGTGATAATTGTCGGAGAGCGCGATATGAACGCGAGCCGCCGCCACTCGTCCGTCGCGAATGACAACCGCGCCGTCATGAAGCGGCGATCCAACATAAAAAATCTGGCGCAAAAGCGAAGAGGAGACGATTGCATCGATACGCACGGCATTCTCCTGTTCACAGAGTTCACCGAGCCTCGTGCCGCGTTCAATAACGATCAGTGCGCCTGTCTGTGAATTCGACATCCACTCGCAGGCTTTGACAATATCCTCAATCATCCGATGGAGCGCAGAGTCGGTCGCGAATCCGTTCCCTACCCCGTACATCAGACGGTTGCGCCCGACCGTCTCCAAAGTCCGCCTCAGTTCAGGTTGAAAGAGGACTATAATAGCGATCGCCAAAATAGAAATGGTGCGATTCAACATAAAACCGATCGTATTCAATCCCACCGCACTCGATGCGAGCGCGAATGCGACGATGAGAATAATCCCGCGAAGCAATTGCCATGCGCGAGAATCTCTGAGAAGAAGCAAAATAAAATAAACGACCAACGCCGTGATCGCGATATCTAAGAGAGCGATCGCAATATCGAGCGGCCCGCCGAGAAACAACAGACCGTCCGACAGGCTGTAAAACAATTCATTAAAAAATGCACCGATTTTTGAAAACAGGTTAGATACCAAAATCAAAGGCTGGATCTCCTCCGTGCAATGATACATTTTTTTCATTCTAGCACATCATCAAAAGGTAGAAGGTCATCGCGACAATTCCGGCTCGGCAACGCGTTCAAAAACAGGGGCCGGCACCACTTTCCCACGTGCTCGTATGGTAAAATAATCCGGCAGAGACAATTTCGCGTATAACCGTTGAAGAGAATGCGTCACGTCACGGAGGAACCGCATGAAAACAAATAGATTTCGTCTCAAATCGCGTACAATCCGTCAGACGATTCCCGTTCTGATCGCAACATCTTTTCTCCTCGTGATCGTTTTGATCGCAAGCTGCGATATGCCCAACCTCTCGCGCCCGCTCGGCACGGAACCTCCCGCGTCCGAGTCAGAGCCGACAACGACTGCGACAAGCGGAACAACCGCGACCACGGAGACCGCTACCTCAACCACTATATCTACAACGGAGGAAGATACGGTCACCGAGCCTTTGCCGCCCGTCACGACAACACCTAAAAACGAACTTTGGGAACAAGACCTAAGCGAGCTTTTGAACGCGCTTCGCCCGCCGATCGTGCCGGGAAACAGCGTCCCGTTTTACGCGCGCATTCTGCGCACCCCGCCGCGTGATGAATCTACCGTCGGCATTTCAACAAATCCCATCATCATTAGCAATGTTGACCAACTGACCGCTCATCTCTCTAAGGCACAAAACGGTTGGCAATTCAACGATAGCGACGTTGAAAACTTGCTTACCGTTTACAATCGCGAATACTTCCACAAAAATGTTCTCATTGCCGGAGCCATCGGACTGAACTCCGGTTCCATTCAAGTCGGCATCAAAGACGTTATCCAAACAGATGAACATCTGACGGTATTGTTCAACTTCACATTTCCTGAGACGGGAACGTGCGACATGATGAGCTGGTATTACTTTGTCGAGGTCTCCGCGATCTATGCAGCAGGCAGAACGGCAGCCAATTCCTACATGCCGAACGTCGAATCGCCGACGCTGGTCAACTAGGGAAAACATTATTCCGCTATCAAACAGGAGAGACGAGAGGTGTACAAGCACCTCTCGTTTTATATTCCCTCATAAGGGAAAACATAAGTGTCCCACGAATCTTCATTTTGTACGGCGAAAAGGCTTCTTAGCGTCATGGCATAGATGTCGTTGTCGTCAGCCTCAAAAAACAGCTCATCCACTTCTTCGAACATCTCTACAATCAAAGTCTCTGCAAAGTTTTTGAATGAGCCAGGCTCCCGGCCGCACACATAGGCGATCTCCCCCTCCTCAATAAAAGCAAAATTTTCAATGCGTCGGCCTCGTTTTTCATAAGACGCTTTCGCCGGCAGATAGTCGAAAAAATCATCGGGACTGCCTGTCCACGGACTGATGGCGCGATGCGTTTCGATATAGCGGCGGAGCATAAGGTCGGAGCACTGTTGAAATGGTTCGCTGCCTTTACCAGCGTATTGCACTTTGGCGTCTCCGCCAGATTCAATCCCCAGATAATCGCTTCTCCTCGCGACAACTTCATAGCAATGACGTCTTCGTTCAAAACCGAGCGCTCTCAGCTTTCCCGCGACACTCACCTCTCGCGATGACAACATGACTTGAAGAGGTTTCTGAAAAAAGGCGGAGATTCCCTGTATAAGCTCGGTGTCAACGATATCTAAAAAAGAGTTGTCCTCGAACTCAAGATAAACATGGGCAAGATGAAGTCGATTAAAATGAAAGGGAACTTGTCCGAATTTCGCACCGTTCTTCCGGATCCCGAGAACCGAGCGCCCCGGACTTAGAGTCTCATTAAACTCAAACACGCCAACCTCCTCCGTTTCCATCTTAACACCGCCTGTACATCCTTTGTCTTCGCTCCGAGGCATCCATAAACAAGACCCTCCGGGAAAAGACGCGAGCTAACTCTACCGAAGAACCGAGTAACGGTTCCCTACATGTCCAAGTCCGGAAGCACCGTCTTGGACTGACGACGGTCAGTCCTGCAATATCGGGTTCCCTACATGTCCAAGTCAGGAAGCACCGTCTCCTCCAACACTTCGGGTTCGATGAACCGATCGGTATTCAATTCCTGCGCAATCATGTCGGTCAGCGGCGCGAACGGATCGCCCCAATCATCGTCGTCTCGCCAGCAGATCCATGCGGCGGCATCGTAATCGGCAGCGGTAACAGGCGGGTGGTGCATATCGCGCATGCTTTGGATAAAGCGAAGGATGTCGTTGCGCATCACTTCTTCGACGTGCAGTTCGATCTCATCGTTACGGTTGCCGCGAACGCATAGACAGCCCGACGCATTTTCTGTCACAGATACGACCTTCTTCCACAAGATCGCATTGCGATCTACGGGTGCGGCGCGGTAATCCGTCCCCCGGATGGCCTTATAGCCGACGCGAAATCCGGTCAGCTTGTTAAGCAATGCGCTTTTCGGAACGCGCTTTTCGCGCTTGACGAAAATACCCAGTTCATTCAGTACGTATTCCGCGACGACGACAGGCACTTCTCCGATCGGACTTGTCTGCGCTGTCCATACTATCTGTCCCATACTCCTCCCTCCTTTTGCCTGAAAACGAGCCAGACTCAAAACGCGCCGTCACATCATTGACAGCCCTGCGGTCGCTGCCTTTGTAGATATAACTGACATTCTCCAAAAACAACTCACTCATTTATCAGCTCCAATGTATGTAATCGTTCATTCTTTTTCATCATAACGTAAAATACGCCCGGTATAGCGCCTAGGGACGCTTATCGAGGTGATAATAAACAAAAGCCCCGTAACCTCACAGTCACAAGGCTTTCATGTATGGCTGCCGATCCAGGATTTGAACCCGGACAAACTGAGTCAGAGTCAGGTGTGCTACCGTTACACTAATCGGCAACGAATCAAATTGATAACGTACGCTATGGTATCACAGGGAATCAAATTAAACAAGTCGGCAAATCCCCTCGACGCATCCCAAAAAGCGCCCAAAAAGAGCCCAAAAAGAACGCAAAAAAACCAAGAAGAGCAACCGTACCGCAAGGCGCTACGGCACGTTTTGGCTCCAAAAAACCTATCGGTACAGAATCAGGAATTCTCAATCGTAGAAGTCAATTCAACGATGTTATAGCGTCGGTCTTCAAGTCCGCCCGTAGAGACCATGACGTAAACGCTATCATTGAATTGGCCGACACTGAGATAATGCCGGAGACATTCTCGCGATGACAGCGGCATCTCGCGCTCGAAGAGAACATCGCTTTTAACCCACTCCAGCTTTCCCTCACTACAGCTATCAGGTATCACTTTACCGGACTCTTTAACATCCGCAAAAAAATAATAATTCTGCCTTATCTCATGGTTAACATATCGTAATGTCACATACTTTAGACGAATATTCTCAATGTCCTCACGTACGATTCCGGTCTCCTCTTTTAATTCCCGCAGAGCGGTTGTGAGAGGATCGTTCAAATCGCAACTTTCCATATGACCGCCGATATTGCGCCACGAAGGCGTCCGCAACACTCGTGAACCAACGCGGTAGAGAAGTAAAACATTATCGCCGTCAAAAAGATAAAAACCTGCCAAGTTACGATATTTCATGCGTTCATACTCCTTTTCCGGCCGGACATCTCCATTACAGCAAGCGTTACGATGGCCACAGCATAGGGAATCATCTGCAAAAAATGTGTCGGGATCTTAAACGACTGCAGCTGAATGGCAAGCGCACTGAAGAAACCAAATAATATTGCCACGAGAGTTGTCTGGAATGGTTTCCCGCGGGCTATCAGGATAGCGGCCAGACAAATAAATCCCCTGCCCGCACTCATATTGCGGGAGAACAAAACGACGTTGGAAATAGAGAGTTGCGCTCCCGACAAACCTACCAACAAGCCTGCGGAAATGCTCGCTATATACTGAATCATTTCGGGGCGCTTCCCGGCGCGTGCGAGCGCTGTGGGAGCGCTGCCTGCGGAACGTATCCATAACCCGTATGGCGTCTTATATAGAAAATAGCGAACCACAATGACGAGGATAATCGTAGCGTACACTAACAAGCTGAAATCAAAGAAAAGAACATCCACGAGCGGAATGCCCGTGTGAATTCTCAAACGAGCAATCGCTTTAATGTCAGGAGAATTAAATGCATCCTTCCCCGGAAAAAGAATGCGTGTCAAAAACAGTGTCAGAGAGGCAATGAAAATATTGACCGCAATGCCAATGGCGAAATTATTCGCACGGAGCGTAACCACGAAAATTGAATAAAAGAGAGAAATGATCACGCCCGTTACGATGGCAGCCATTAATCCGATCGTTGCGCTTGAAGACAGATAGGAAAAAGTAACAGCGGAAAAGGCGCTTCCAAGCATCATACCTTCCATCGCAACATTCATGATGCCCGCGTGATACGTAATCAAGCCGCCCAGAGAACATAAAATCAGAGGAGTCGCCATGACAATTGTGGAAGTATAAAGACTATGTAAAAAAGGAATCATTTCCGCTCCTCCCAAATTTCTTAAGCATATAACCGTGTGAACCGCCTGCTCATCAAAGCTACACCAATATTTACTCTGAAAGCGAGCGGCGGTTCGCCGTTTCCTCACTTATCCGCCCTGCCACCGCATCAGAAGTCGGCGGACGTTTGACGCGTACCTTGAGCGAAAGCGCTGCTCTCGCAGCAAAAAAGAAGACGATTATGGACTGCAGGACGCCGACAATTTCTGAGGGGATAGAGGTGTGAACCTGCATGTTGATGGCGCCCACCTGAAGAATGGCGAAAATCATCGTAACTCCGAAAGCAATCCACGGGATGTTACCGGATATCAGCGACACAAGCATGCCATTCATGCCATAATCGGCAGAAAAACCTGCCATGAACGTAAAGTTAAGCGAAATCACCAGCAGCCCACCCGTCAATCCGGCAAACATACCTCCGATGAACATCGACCATATTCTGTACGAGTCTATGCGGATGCCTGAGGATTCGGCTAAAAATGCATTGAGCCCCGTCATCTTGAGCCGAAAACCTGAAATCGTATGTCGGCGGTAAAACTCCACGACACAAAGAACGACAAGAGCTAAAAGAATGGTCGCGGATAATGAGCTTTTCCCAATGACATAGAATTTATAATTTTCAGGGATAAAGGGCAAGCGCGGGAGAGCAACATACTTTTCACGAAGAGAAAAATTTGCGAAATAGTCTAAAAACGTTGTGATCAAATAGGAACCGAGCAACGTCGTTACGATCTCACTGATATTGTAGCGGACACGGAGCACTGCCGGCCAAAGAGCCCACAACCCGCCGGCAATCGAAGCTGCGAGCAGTGCAACCAGAATATTTGCCGGTCTGAATCCCGTATTGAATAAAAGGGGAATTAATGCGGAAACAAACGCTCCGACCGTCAGTTGTCCATCGGCGCCGACATTATACATTCCTGACCAAGCAGGGATACTATAAGCAAGCGATGTGAAAAAGAATATGAAGATTTTGTTGATGACGGCGTATATTTTATCTGTACGTCCAAACGCTCCGGTTACAATCAGCCGAAATACATTGAAAGGATTCTCTCCGCAAATCGTGATAAAAAGACCCCAGCTTAACAGAGTCAGAGCAATGGCAATGAATAGGCCGGACGGCAATTTTTTTCCAATCTTATTCAGTTTCACTTGTTCGCACACCTGTCATATACTGACCCAACTCCTGGTCATCAATTCCCTCGCATGTTTCATACTCTTTGATTAGGCGACCGCGATAGATCACAAGGAGTCGGTCGGATAGACGAATCAACTCATCAATATCTTCACTTATCAATAAAAAAGCCGTCCCCGCCTTTTTGCACTCGAGAATACGTTCATGAATATTGCGCTGTGCACCGAAATCGACACCGGCCGTCGGCTGCGATAGAACGACAATCTTGGGAAGCCCATACATTTCTCTTCCAACGACCAGTTTCTGGATGTTTCCTCCAGAGAGGCTTCTGGCTGGCTGGCTGAACGACGAATATCCTTCGATGCGATAATCTTGCGCAATTTTCTGATTGAAATCATGCCTGTTCTGCCTAATTCGTTTTCTGCCACCGCCCGTAAACTGTTCATTGTGTTCGTGCCCCACCAGAGCATTTTCCGCGATGGACGCGTCCAGTGCAACACCTTTTATCATCCGGTCGTCCGGTACATAGGCCATACCCTTTTCACGTCTCATTCCAGGCGGAAGATCACTTATGTCGTCTCCGGCAAGTAAAACAGTTCCTGCCGTCTTCTTGATGACACCGATCAGAGAATCGGCGAGTTCAACCTGTCCGTTACCTTCAATCCCCGCAACGCCGACAATCTCTCCGGGGAAAACAGAAAAGGATACGTCTGAGATCGAGCAATGCCCTGAAGTAACCTCAAGGCTTTTCACATCGAGTACAGGCGAAGCGCTCTCCCGAGATGCGTAATGGTCCATGTGTGGCAGACTGTGTACAAAAGGTAATGGCTCTCGACCAAGCATCAGTGCTGCCAGTTGTTCAACCGACGCATCACTTGTTAGGAGCGTGCCGACTGTCTCTCCATTCTGCATAACTGTCACTCGGTCCGTCAACCGCATGATCTCCGGAAGACGATGTGATATGTAAATAATCGTGCAACCCGATTGGCGCAACGACTTTAGGAAATCAAAGAAAGAATCTATCTCCGTCGGCGCAAGCACGGTCGTAGGCTCATCGAGAATAATAAGTTCGGCGCCCTTGAA
>MTKW01000105.1_pt1 | contig 147091 bp, 147 predicted proteins | sample 1042761 | NCBI WGS metagenome assembly MTKW01 (sample SAMN06205366, study PRJNA360243) | anaerobic digester metagenome | biome: Wastewater treatment plant; feature: Anaerobic digester sludge; material: sludge; isolation source: anaerobic digester fed with sludge from wastewater treatment plant ... | reverse complement strand
TCTGGACTATCAAGGAGTTAATGACTTTCAGGATACCAATTCAGTAATATGCGTACACGATCTGCCTGTGATATGTGCAAGATATGATATCAGATATGTAAAAAATGAATCTGAAGTTTTTTTATTCAAAACCAGGCTGCCAGAGTGCTCTTCATTGATGCCTCAAATACAGAACGATCAAAAGATCCATTGAAGCAAGAGCAAAAGATAGATAACCCCTGAGATCAATCGCTGCATATGGCCAATATGATCAGAACGACCCTATTGCTGGCCGGTCTGACAGGAATCTTGCTCTTGATCGGCGGCTTTCTCGGTGGAAGAGGTGGCATGCTCATAGCCCTTATCTTCTCCGTTTTAATGAACTTTGGATCTTACTGGTACAGCGACAAGCTGGTCTTGAAGATGTATAAGGCCCGCGAGCTGAGCGAAACGGAATCCCCGGAGCTTTTCGGCATGGTTCAGAATCTGGCAGCCAAGGCCGGCCTTCCCATGCCCAGGCTTTATGTGGTCGACAATCCCATGCCCAATGCCTTTGCCACGGGCAGGGATCCAAAGCACGCAGCCGTTGCCGTGACCACCGGGATCACCAGGATCCTCGATAAAGAGGAGCTAGCAGGGGTGATCTCCCATGAGCTGGCTCATGTCAAGAACCGTGATACACTTATCAGCACCATAGCAGCAACTATTGCCGGGGTTATCACATTTATGGCCAATATGGCCCAATGGTCGCTGATCTTCGGCGGAGGGGACGATGATGGTGCCAATCCCCTGGGAATCCTGGCCATGGCCATCCTGGCCCCCATTGCCGCCACCATTGTTCAATTGGCGATATCCAGGGGCAGAGAGTTCGAGGCCGATGCTACGGGGGCGAGGATATTCGGCAATCCCTTCCCCCTGGCCAGCGCCCTGGCCAAGCTGGAGGCAGGCAACCGGGCAGTGCAGTCAGATGTGAACCCATCCACAGCCCATATGTTCATCGTCAATCCCCTCAAGGGGAAGGCAGTAGCCTCTCTCTTCTCCACCCATCCCAGCACTGAGGAGAGGATCGCCCGGCTCAGAGCCATGCAGATCTGAGCCGGTTTGCAGATCGGATATCAATGATTTAAATTTTTTTAGCTTTTAGCTTTTGATCGTTGACGCCAACTCCGCCGGTTGGGCCGAGCTTTTCAGGGCCTCCTTGGCCCTTCGATGGCAGCTCTCGCAGACCCCCTCCAGATCAAAGCTCGATCCAATCACAGTGAAGTTCGCCTTGCGGGATATATTTCTTACCAGTTTTTGCATTATTGGGTCCATCCAGTCGGTGATGCTGCCGCACTGCAGGCATATCAGGTGTACATGGGGCTCTGTATTGGGATCATATCTGGTCTGGGATTGAGGCAGATTCAGCTCGCAAATCAGGCCGGTCTCTTTTAAGATCTTGATTGTAGTGTATATGGTGGCCAGGCTGACAGTGGGATGGGTCCTCTTGATTTCCTGATATATCCTCTGCGCTGTAGGATGCTCATGATTGCGCAATATGTATCTGCTTATGGCGATTCTCTGGGGGGTGGCCCTATAGCCGCTGTTGCGAAATGTCTTTATGATGGTCTGATCCAGGCTCTCAGCGCTGTTCATAGTAATTATTAGCTAATAATCACTCTTAAATAAAGCTATCCCCATTGGAATCCGTGATGGAGGCGGAGATCGCAGCTACTTGCAGGAGATAACCCAAGAGAATCAATATATATGTTAAAGGAGAAGTATTAAGTATGTCCGTAACTGATAAATCCACCCCTTCCAGGGGATTTGCGCATAGCGATATAGCCGAAACAATCAGCTTTCCATTGATCGGAGATAAATTCCCCTCCCTGGAGGTCAAGACCACCCATGGAACGATGAATATGCCGGATGCATATGCCGGAAAGTGGTTTGTCCTTTTCAGCCATCCTGGGGACTTCACCCCGGTCTGCACCACGGAGTTCGTGGCCTTTCAGAAGATGAGAGGCGACTTCGATAAGCTGAACTGCGAGCTGATCGGCCTATCGGTGGATCAGGTCTTCTCTCACATGAAGTGGACCCAGTGGATCAAAGAGAACCTGAAGGTGGAGATCACCTTCCCCATAATCGCCGACGACTTGGGAAAGGTTGCCATGGCTTTGGGAATGATCCATCCCGGCAAAGGGCCAAATACAGTGAGAGCGGTTTTCATCGTCGATCCCGAGGCCGCAATTCGCCTGATCCTCTTCTATCCTCAGGAGATAGGGAGGAATATGGATGAGATCATCAGGTCTTTGAAGGCGCTGCAGGTTGCAGACAAGAACAAGGTGGCACTTCCTGCCAACTGGCCCAACAACGACTTCCTCGGCGACCAGGTCATAGTGCCCCCGCCAGGAGATGAGAAGACTGCAGCCACCAGAAAGACCAGCGGAGATATGGTCTGCGAGGACTGGTGGTTCTGCCACAAGAAGCTTTGAGCGGCTATTTCAAGGCATGCATCAAGCCAATACATCAAACCAATACATCAAGCCAATACATCAAACCAATACTTCAAAGCCATATTTCAAGGCGATATGTCAAGGTGATATAAGATGGCTGATAAGAAAAAATATGTCCTCCCCGATCTGCCCTATGCTGGCAATGCCCTGGAGCCTCATATCTCCGAGGGCCAACTGGTGCTGCATCATGATAAGCATCATGCTGCTTATGTGAACGGCGCCAATGCCATTCTGGAGAGGCTGGAGAAGGCACGGGAGTCAGGATCGGACATCGATATAAAGGCCACACTGAAAGAGCTCTCCTTCCAGGCGGGAGGCCACGTTCTGCACAGCCTCTTCTGGCAGAACCTCGCTCCTGCCTCCAAAGCGAAGAAAGAGACGGAAGGAGTTTTAGCAGAGGTTCTGAAAAAGGAGTTCGGGTCATTCGAGCGCTTCAAGAAGGAGTTCACCTCTGCTGCCGTGAGCACAGAGGGCTCTGGATGGGCGGCACTCTCCTGGTGTGGCATGACCGGCAGGCCGATCATTATGCAGATCGAGAAGCATAATGTGAATGTCTATCCCATGTTTCGCATCCTCATGCTCCTGGATGTCTGGGAGCATGCCTACTACCTGGACTACAAGAACGAGAGGGCCAAGTTCGTGGAGGCCTTCTGGAACATTGTGAACTGGGATGAGGTAAACCGGAGGCTGGAGGCAGCAATCAAATAGCCACCTCTCTTCACCTCTCTCTTTTTTCCCCTGAGACGCTGGCGATGAGCTGATGATGATCATCTGATATACCCGCCATTCTCAGCCTTTGAACGCCCGACCTCCATTAGGATCTTCGCCGGTACATAGGTATCGGCAGATGACCTGGCCATTGACTGCATCCTCAACTGAAGCCCCTCCCGGGAAGGCCCTCCCGGCGGATCGATTGCCTCTTTTTTCTGCTCCCGGATGCCGGCGATGGCATGCATACAGGAGGTGGGGAGCTGGTGCTGGGGTTTTAACAAAGCCCTTAAGAGCGAGTACTGCGTCAACACTCTCGTGGAGATGGCTGAAGAGAGGAGAAAAATGCAGCCCTTGGCAAATGTGAGGGCCTATGACATCAATATCCAGGAGGTCACCAGAACCCCTGCCCCCAGCAGCAGCGATAAGCGAGAGCTCCTCGCCGCCCAGATCCATCAGCGCCTGGATCGCCTGCCAGCAACGGCATATCTGGGGGAATTGTGCCTCCTTTGGATATGCTATCACGAAGCCAGCACGCCAATAGCATCATGATAGCATAAGAGAGGGCATCGGCTGTGAGACAGAAGACAGGATAGAAAGAAATGGCATCAATGATGGCATCAGCGAGGGCATAAGAGATGACAACAATTGAGGTTGACGGCAGAAGCATCCAGGTTCCTTCTGATCTCTCAGTCAAAGAAGCCCTGGAGGTGCTCGGGTTTAGCATTGCAATGCATCCCTCTGACAAGGGCCTGTTCATGCCCTGCCAGGTGGGAGGCTGCTGGGCCTGCGCCCTGGAGATAGACGGCGCAAACAGGCCTGCCTGCACGACGCAGGTGCAGGAGGGAATGAGGATAAGGACAGCCTCACCCAAAATGATGCCTCGCAGGATGGTGGCAGGCTTCATGGGCCATATGGCTGGGGGGGTGGGCACACCCTGGTGGCTGAAAAGCGGTCTGGGCTTTCTGGAGGCGGTCTGCTTCACCTCCGGCTGCAACCTCTGCTGCCCTCAGTGCCAGAACTGGCAGTATGCCTACATAGACTACGGAGAGCTCCTCACCCCGGAGGAGGCGGCAGAGAGGATGACTGAGACCAAAAGGGAGTGTGGAGTGGAGAGGATAGCCATCTCCGGCGGGGAGTGCACCCTCAACCGGCCCTGGCTGATCTCTTTCATAAAGCTTCTAAAGGAGAAAAACCCAATCGCCCGCATCCATGTGGACACCAACGGCTCGATTCTGACCGAGGATTACATCGATGAGCTGGTGGATGCGGGCATGACCGACATAGGCATCGATCTGAAGGCCCTTAGGCTCTCCACCTTTATGGAGATGACCGGCCTTATGGATGCGGGTCTGGCGGCCAAATATCTGCAGACCGCCTGGGAGGCAGCAAAGTACCTGCACGACCGCCATCCTCAGGTCTTCTTGGGCATCGGCATTCCATTCAATGAAGATCTGATCAGCATAGCGGAGATCCAGGAGATGGCGGAGAGGATCGTGGAGATAGATCCCTGGATCCAGGTCTCCCTCCTGGACTACCGGCCGGAGTTCAGAAGAATGGATCTGCTCCGGCCCAGCCACTGGGAGATGCTGCAGATCCATTATATCCTCAGGGACTGCGGCCTGCAGTCTGTCGTCTGCCAGACGGAGCGGGGAAAGATCGGGCCAGGAGGAAGGCTATTGGGATGAGCTTAGGGCGAATATATAAACAGGGTGGAACCCCAAGATTTAAGGCTCATTTAGAGAGATACAGGAGTATGCTCTCCTGCAATAGCAGCCGCCTTGAGTTCGAAGAGAGGATAAAGGTGATATCTGCCTCTCTATCATTGATCTTCATCCTTGTCGTTCTGCACTCATTTCCCGTTGCCCAGGCCCAGGACTACCAGGCCCGCGAGCTGGTGATTGAGCTTGAAGATGGTCTGGCAACAGATGCCCAGCTCACCCTGCCAAAATCCGGCCCGGGCCCCTTCCCCGGAGTTCTTCTCCTCCAGGGCAGCGGGACGATAGATATGAATGAGTACCTGCCCCCGGAAGTTACGGGATCGGATGAGCCCTCCCGGCCATTTCTGCAGATCGCCGATTATCTCTCTTCCAGGGGCTTTGCAGTCCTGCGGTTCAACAAGAGAGGGGTGGGGCTGAACGGCACCATCCTCAATGCCAGCATTGTGGCCAACTCCACCTACCACAGCTATAAGAGTGATGCAGAAAAGGCCCTTCAGCTCCTCAGAGCCCAGCCGGAGGTGGACCGGAGCGATATAACCCTTCTCGGTCATAGCGAGGGGGCCATCATCGCTCCCAGGATCGCCCGGCAGGATGAAGGGATAGGAAAGCTGGTCCTGCTCTCCGCCCCGGCAGGAAACCTGAGGGATATCCTTCAGTTCCAGCTATTTATCCGTCCGCTGCTTTATGCTGAAGAGGTGATGGACGGCGACCACGACGGCTTTCTCTCTATAGCAGAAGTGGAGGCGACGATGAATAAGCCGGGGGAGAGCCTGGCCCCGCTCCAAGCGGCAGGGCTGGTCAAGTGGAACAATTCGACAGAAGAATACCAGTGGCATTCGGCCATATCTGCTGACCCGAGGAGCAATATCAGCATCAAGGCCAACATCGAGCCGCTGATCAGAAAGCAGGTCCAGCAGCTCCTCTCCCCTGAGGTGGTCCAGGCCAGCCCCTGGCTGTCATCCTACTTCGCCCTGAATAACAGCACGGATATCATAGGGGATGTATCGGCCAGCATCCTCATCCTCCAGGGAGAAAACGACACTCAGATCCCTGTCCGGGAGGCCAGGCTGCTGGATGAGAGGCTGAAAGAGGCCGATCACCCGGATCATACCCTGATCATCTATCCGGGGCTGGGGCACAGCTTTTATCCCTCAAAGAACTGGATTCAGCCCCTGGGGCCGATGGAGGAGATCGTGCTGCAGGACATGTACGCATGGCTGAGCAACCCAAAGAGAAGTATGAGGGAGGGGGCTGGCTGAGCTGAAACTGCCACCTGCTCCTTTTTTCCGGCTCATGCTGGCGCTCTTTTCACCAGCCTGTTTAACTGGTACAAAGCGATCATTATCAGTGTTATTCCCAGGAGCTGCAGCCAGGAGAGGGTCTCATTCAAGAGGAGATAGCCGAAGATCACCGTCACCACTGGGATGAGGTTGAGGAAGGCGGAGACGACCGTCAACCCCAGCCTTCTGGCGGAATAGATGTAAAATACATAGGCGAGGCCGGAGCAGAAGACTCCCAGAAAGAGAAGATTGGCGAAAACCGTCAGCGTTATCTCTGAGGGCGCAGGCCATCTTCTCATCTCCGGGATGACCAGAGGAATGTACAGGGCTATGCTGGCGGCTGATTGAAGGGCGGTTAAGCTCAGGCTGGGGTAATGCACAGAGATCCTTCGATTCAGGATGGAGTAGATCACCCAACTGATGATCGCTCCCATCACCAGCAGATTGCCTAAAAGCCTTGCTGATGATAGATCCAGCCTTCCGTCGACTGTGACCACCAGGGCCACCCCAATGGTGGACAGAAGCAAGCAGAGAATCATGCCCCTGGTGACCTTCAGCTTATAGAGCAGAGCCTCTGCAAATAGGGTGAATATGGGAAGAGAGGCTACAATCATAGAGGCGTTGGATGCTGTGGTGTACTGGAGCCCGGTGTTCTCAAGCACAAAGTACATCACTATTCCAAAGAGGCTGGCCAGGACGATATACCCTGCATCCTTCTTCTCCACATTGAGCTGGGTTCGGGTGAGAGAGAGAAGGATGATCAGGGTAATTGTGGCGATGATCTGCCTGAACAGAGCTATCGATATAGGTGGAATCTGTGAGAGGACCACCTTGGTGCTTATGAAAGAGAAGCCCCAGAACAGCACAGCCAGGATTATAAATAATACTGCCAATTGGTATCCTCTGTCTTCGGCCATGGAATCTCTCATTATCTCTCAATATTTCTCCATATCTCCCGGCGTCTCCTGGTAGGGTGACGATCATGCTCTCAAAGGATATTATGCAGCAATATTCTTTTATCCTTTTTTTTAAATAATCTTTCCTCCTGGCCGGAGGTTCTTCGATGCTTTATGATCGGCTTAAACTGATCGGCCAAAGCTGATCGGCTTAAGCTGATCGGCTTAAGCTGATCGGCCAAAGCTGCTGATCGGCTAAAACCGAAAGGCTGAAACCGAAAGGCTGATCAATTCGCCTGGACTTCACTTCACATAAAGGTGCAGGATGGAGGAGTGGATGGATGGGATATGAGATATCACTGGATTTGTCCTGGAGGGAGCTGGAAGGAATGGACTTCCCGCCCTACTGCAGCCTATCGCTGATTCGAGATCGATATGAGATAAGGCTTGCCGAAAGGGAGGTTCTGCTCCTTCCTTCCCGCCTTCCCGCCAGCGAGGTTGCATCTGTTCTCATCCTGCGCTATCTGATCGGCAGATCGAAGAGGGGATACAATCCTCTGGGCGATTGGATCTCCATCAAAGAGACCACTGGGGGAAGGCTATTCTGCTCCAACTTCACCCGCCAGGCCATCAGGCCGCTTGTAGAGCGATTTGGCCAGGACCCGGACGGTCTGGCCAGGATACTCCAGGGGGGTTTTGCCGGCAGGAGGGTGGAGGGGGCGGATGTGGCAGTGGAGGTGGGGACATTTCCCGGGATCCTTGTTCGGATTCTATTTTGGAGGGGCGATGAGGACCTTCCAGCCGATGCCACGATGCTCTTTGATCGCGCCTTGAGTGAGATCTTCATCATGGAGGATCTGACTGTCCTGCTCACCCTGCTGACAGAGGCTATCTTGAAGGCAGCAGAGGAGGGCATCTAGAGGAGGCAGGATGCGAACGATAATGCATGTCGACCTGGATGCCTTCTATCCCTCTGTGGAGGTGCGGGAGCGTCCAGAGCTGAAGGGAAAGCCGGTGATCGTGGGCGCTGACCCCAAAGAGGGACGGGGGCGGGGCGTTGTCAACAGTGCATCCTATGAGGCGAGGAGCTTTGGCATCCGTTCGGCTATGCCCATATCCCGTGCCTGGAGGCTCTGCCCGCAGGGTGTCTATCTCCGTCCGGACCACGAGCTCTATCAGCGGGCGTCCAATAATGTGATGAGAATTCTGAGAAGCCATGCTGATAGGTTTGAGCAGGGGGGGATAGATGAGGCCTATCTTGACCTCTCCACCCGGGTGCAGGATCTCCATCAGGCCGCCGGTCTGGCCAGGAGAATAATGGAGGAGGTCCTGGAAAGAGAGGCTCTGAGCTGCTCGATTGGAGTTGCCCCCAATAAGATGCTGGCCAAGATCGGCTCCGACTTCAAGAAGCCCTATGGATTGACGATCATCAGTGAGAAGGAGGTGAGTGAGTTCCTCTCTCCTCTTGAGGTCAGGAAGATTCCCGGTGTGGGTCCCAGGACGGAGGAGATATTGCATGATCTGGGGATCAGGAGCATCGGCCAGCTGGCGGGGACAGATCCCGACCACCTGGCCAGGCATCTGGGGAGTCTGGGACGAAGGCTGCATCAGCGCGCTCAGGGCATCGACCCGAGCGAGGTTGTGGTGGACGGTGAGACGAAATCCATTGGCCGCGAGGTTACATTTGAGAGGGACATAATAGATGCCGCCCCCATCCTGGAGACGATGGACGGCCTGGCAGAGGAGATCTGCTCTGAGCTGCTCCAGTGCGGCTTTCGCTTCAGGACCATCACCGTTAAGATCAGATTCGAGCACTTTGATACATTCACGCGATCGAGATCTCTTGCCTTCGCCACCAATGATCTTTCTATCCTCAGAAACAATGGCAGGCGCCTGGTTGATCTGTTCTTAAGAAGACAGAAGAGGGTGAGGCTGATTGGCCTGAGAGTCTCCGCCCTGAACAGGCTCTAAAGGGCTTTGAAGGGCGAGCCAAACCCCACCTCTCTGAGCGATGTCATCGATATCATCGATATCATCGATATCATCGATATCATCAATATCAGCGATATCATCAATATCAGCGATATCATCGATATCATCGATATCAGCGATATAAATGCCGGAATCTCTATTCTATTCCCTGCCCAGGGCCGCTCCTGCAGATCTTGCCATATCCAGCATATCTTTTCTCGCCAGGGCGGCATCCGGCGCGATGCCATCGACCATGCGAATGATATCCTTCAGCTCAAACCCGAGCATCTTCAGGGCGAAGGCGAAATCGTCTGCGGCCTTGGCATAGCTGGCAACATCTGCATCCCCCTGGCTGGTAACGATAATGGCCCTCTTTCCCGGGCGGAGGCGGGGGACGAATGCTGCATCGATCAGAGAGTACATCCTGTCTTCCATCAGCTTGAACTGCCCGCTGAACAGGAAAAAGTATATCGGCGATCCGAAGACCACCGCATCCGCCTCTTTCATCTCCGCGAATAGCTCTGTGAGGTCGTCATCCAGGCGGCAGTGATCATGAGACTTGCAGTACTCGCATGCCTGGCAGCCGGAGTAGTTCATCTCATTGAGGATGTACTTGGAGGTCTCAAGCCCCGCCTCCTGCGCTCCTTCCAGGACCTTTGAGACCAGGGTGTCCACATTGCCGTTCCTTCTTGGGCTTCCCACAATTCCCAGCGCCTTCATGATTGTTCACACCCAAGGTCACTGGATTCCATTTTTATTTAATGATTTCGAGCGGGGTTTCTACAGAGTAGTTCTTGCAGGGATGCTTTTTATAGTGTAGCTTCTATAGTATAATTTCGATAGTGTGGCTTCTATAGTGTGGCTTCTATAGTGTGCTCTTTTCATCGCCCAGAGATTAAAAAAACTAGCCATCCAAAAGACAAATATGCTTGAACATCCCCGCTCTGCTCATGGCCCGCTTCATTGTGGTGCTGGGCACCACCTCCCACTCCGGCAAGAGCACCCTTGTCGCTGCTCTCTGCCGCCTTTTATCCGACCGGGGATGCCGCGTCGCTCCCTTCAAGTCCCAGAATATGAGCCTCAACTCCTGGGTGACCAAGAACGGCTCAGAGATCGGCATCGCCCAGGCAGTGCAGGCCCGGGCCGCCCGGACTGAGCCCACAGAGTTCATGAACCCCATCCTCCTCAAGCCCAAGGGGGACAGAACGTCCCAGGTCATAGTCCTGGGAAAGCCCCTGGCGGACAAATCAGCAGAGGAGTACTACCGCGATATCGAGGGGCTGAAAGAGGTGGTGGATAGCGCTGTAAGAGAGCTGGAGAGGGAGTACGACTACATAATCGTGGAGGGAGCAGGCGGAGCAGCAGAGATAAACCTCTTCGAGCGGGATTTAGCCAATATCTATGTGGCTCGCCTCTTGCAGTCCCCCATAATCCTGGTGGGGGATATCGAGCGGGGAGGGGTCTTCGCCAGCCTTTATGGCACCCTCCAGCTCCTCCCCCCGGACATCCGCTCTTTAGTTCGCGGCATGGTGATCAACAAATTCAGAGGAGATCCCGCCATCCTCGGCCCGGGTTTGAGCTCGCTATATGAGCTCACCGGCGTTCCCGTCCTGGGAGTCCTCCCCTATCTTGATCTGGATATACCCTCAGAGGACTCCGTCTCCCTGGGAGACAAGAAGGCCCGCCTCTCCTCCGAGGCGGTGGAGATAGCAGTGATCAGGCTTCCCCGGATCAGCAACTTCACCGATTTTGAACCCCTGGAGAGGAGGGCCTATATCAGATATGTAGATCTGGACGAGCCCCTGGGCCATCCCGATGCTGTGATCATACCGGGGACCAAGAACACTGTATCCGACCTTATGGAGATGAAAAGGAAGGGGATGGCAGATCAGATCAAATCCCTCACAGGAACTCCGATCCTTGGCATCTGCGGAGGCTATCAGATGATGGGAAGGGAGATCATCGACTGCGAGGTGGAGGATACTGAGGGCCGCCTCTGCGGGCTGGGTCTGCTCAATGCCACCACCCGCTTTGACCGATATGAGAAGAGGACAGCGCAGGTCAATAAGCCAGTCACAGGCAATGGCCCCATCCTGGAGAGGCTCAGAGGCCAGGAGGTAACAGGCTATGTGATTCACACGGGCCAGACAGACTCCCTGGATCCAGCGGCCTTTGGAGATGATGGGGCAGTGGCAGAGAACGGCCTGGTGATGGGCACCTATCTGCATGGCATATTCGATAACCAGAATTTCAGGGATGCATTCTTAGATTTCCTCTATGAGAGAAAGAATCCGGCAGGGAGGGGGCCAGCGCCCGGAGCCCGGAGGGCAGAAGAGCGACCCCTCAGGGCTGAGGGGAGGAGAGGAAGCGGCTACAGTGAGCTGGCTGAGGCGGTGCGGTCCCATCTGGATATGGAAAAGATCTGGGGGATGCTCAACTTAGAGATGCCAGAAGGAGAGGAGGGGGCCAAATAGCAGCACAGGATTCCATGAGGCTGGGCGTATTGTTCTCCGGGGGGAAGGACTCAGTCTACGCCTGCTGGAGGGCACAGGAGAAAGATAAAGTGGCCTGCCTGATAACCCTCCTCTCCCAAAATCCGGACAGCTATATGTTTCACACCCCTAACATCCGCTTTGCCTCCTCGCAGGCCGAGGCCATGAACATCCCCCAGTTATGCTGGCCCACCCGGGGGATAGAGGAGGAGGAGCTGAAGGACCTGAAGGCTGCCCTGGCCGAGGCTAAAGATCGATATGGCATCGAGGGGATTGTCAGCGGGGCGATAGAGTCGGTCTACCAGGCTGCCAGGGTGCAGAGGATCTGCCAGGCCCTCGACCTGTGGTCTTTCAATCCCCTCTGGCAGACCGATCAGATCGATTATCTGCGGACTTTATTGAGAGATGGCTTTCGGGTGATCATCTCTGGGGTCTATGCCTATCCCTTTGATGCCAGTTGGCTGGGGGAGGAGCTGACGGAAGAGATGGTCATGAGGCTGGCCCGGATGCAGGAGAGGTATCAGATTAATCCCTCTGGAGAGGGGGGAGAGATCGAGACCTTTGTCCTGGACGGGCCTCTATTCAGAGAGCGAATTGAGGTCCTGCGAGCCTCCAGAGTCTATGCCCATTACCGGGGGCAGTACATAATAGAGGCGGTGAGGCTGGTGGAGAGATGAATGGCAGAGCCGAAATCTTGCTGGTGGATAACTGCCGCCAGGCAGGCTCCCTCTCCCGATATGAGTTCGTGCATCCGGTCCAAAGAGCTCTGGAGAGGGCCGGCGCATCCTGCCGGACCTGCCACTACACCCTCCTGGATAGACCGACCCTGGAGGGCTGCGATAAGGTCCTCCTTTGCGGCACAGCCCTGAAGGATAAGGAATGCCTGAACCATCTGGATAGATATAGCTGGCTGAGAGAGTGGACAGGGCCGGTGTTGGGGATCTGTACAGGCATGCAGATCATTGCTGCTGCCTTTGGAGGCGGGCTCCTCCCGCGATCGGAGCCTGCCATCGGCCTGGATGAGATCCAGGTGATCTGTCCCTCCCCCCTTCTGGGCCCCTGCGGCAAGATCGAGGTCTATCATCTCCACGACATTGATGTCTCCCTGCCGGATGAATTTCTGTGCCTGGCCGGGACTGATCGGGCTCCTGAGGCCTTCTCTCACACCTATCGGCCCATCTGGGGGCTGATGTTTCATCCCGAGGTGCGCAACCGCTGGATACTGGAACGATATGCAGAGCTTTAAACTTCGACCTCAACCGGAAAGCATATTCCTTCGAAACCGATTTATGTAATGAAATCATCAATTGACCACATTATGCAAGACTACTCCCTGAACCAATTTCTCCGTTTGGCCGGAACTCCGCCTCTGGATATAGAGGTCTGCGATGTAACTTTACGCGATGGGGAGCAGATGCCAGGAGTGGTCTTCAAGGCCGATGAGAAGCTGGACATCGCCATCCGGCTGGACGAGATCGGAGTGGAGGTCATCGAGGCAGGCTTTCCCGTAGTCTCGTCTGCAGAGATGAACGCCGTGAAAGAGGTCTGCAACCTGGGGCTTAAAGCCAAGATCTCCGCCCTATCCCGGTCGGTCAAGAATGATGTCGACGTTGCCATGAGCTGCGGCGTGGACATGATCAGCGTCTTCATCGCCACCTCAGACCTGCATCTGAAGCACAAGCTCCATATGAGCTGCCCTGAGGCCATAGCCTGCGCCCTACAGACAGTGGAGTATGCCAAGGAGCACGGCCTGATAGTGCGATTCTCAGCGGAGGATGCAACACGCACTGATTTTGAGACCCTGAGAAAGCTGTACAAGAAGGCTGAGGAGTACAATGCCGATTACGTGAGCGTAGCGGACACTGTGGGCATCATGAACCCCCGTACAACCTACTATATGATCAGCGAGCTTCGCAAGACCATCAAGACTCCCATCTGCATGCACTGTCATGATGATATGGGGCTGGCCCTGGCCAATACCCTGGCCGGTGCAGAGGCGGGGGCAAGGCAGTTGCACACCACAGTAAATGGAATCGGTGAGCGCAGCGGCAATACCCCCCTGGAGGAGCTGCTGATATCTCTGCGGATGCACTACAATATCGACAGCTATGATCTGACCAAGATAAAGGATCTCTCCCAGTTGGTCGAGACCTACTCCGGCGTCCCCCTGGCCAAGAATAAGGCGGTGGTGGGAACCAATGCCTTCTCTCATGAGTCGGGGATCCATGTGGCAGCAGTCCTGGAGGAGCCCAGGACCTACGAGCTCTACTCTCCGGAGATGGTGGGGGCAGCAAGGCACATAATCATCGGCAAGCATACGGGAGTCAAAGCCCTGAAATATATCACCCAGAGGATGGGCTACTACCTCAAGGATAAGGAGCTGGGGGAGCTGTCTGAGAGGGTGAAGATGTGCAGCGAGTACAAGCATACCATCAACTGCGAGGAGCTGCGAAAACTGATACTCAATATGGAGAACATCGAGGTCATATATCCCGGACCCTGAAGATCTCTTTTTTCCATCAACCCTCTCGCCAGATCGAAGAGTATATCTTATCGTCAGGCCTACACCGGGCCCATGGATGCAGAGTCGAGGGCTCTTTGAGGGGTGAACTGTGAAGGCGCTCATACTTTCAGGCGGCTCAGGGACGAGGCTGAGGCCTCTGACCTATTCGCAGCAAAAACAGCTGATTCCCGTGGCCAACAGGCCGGTTCTATTCTATGCCATAGAGGATGTGATTGAGGCCGGGGCGGAGGAGATAGGCATAATCCTGGGGCCGAACAAGGAGCAGGTCATAGAGACCGTCCGCTCAGTAGACTGGCCGGTCCCCATCCGGTTCATATATCAAGGCGAGCCCAAAGGGCTTGCCCATACCATCCTGGTGGCGGAGGATTTCCTGGATGAGGATTTTGTTATGTACCTGGGGGACAATATCCTCCGAGACGGCATAGTCAATCATGAGAAGCGCTTTCGGGCTATGAAGAGCAGTGCGAGCGTTCTGCTCACCCCGGTAGACGATCCCCAGCGCTTCGGGGTGGCTGACCTGAACCCGGACGGGAGCATCAGAAGGCTGGTGGAAAAGCCGAAAGAACCACCCTCAAATTATGCCCTGGTGGGGGTATACTTCTTCACCCCAACGATCATCCAGGCCTGCAAGTCCATCACCCCCTCCTGGAGGAATGAGCTGGAGATCACCGATGCCATTCAGTGGCTGATTGAGCACGGCTATAAGGTGGATGCCTCCTTTGTGGAGGGATGGTGGAAGGACACCGGAAAGCCAGAGGATATCTTCGATGCCAACCGCCTGATCCTGGATGACATCGATGGAAGGTGCGAGGGAGAGGTGGAGGAGTCCAGGATCCTGGGACGGGTGGTGATGGAGAAGGGAGCCAGAATCATAAGGTCGGTGGTGAAGGGCCCCTGTATCATTGGGGAGAGGAGCACGATATCCGATTCCTACATCGGCCCTTACACCTCCATTGGCATCGGCTGTCGGATATCCGGCACTGAGATCGAGGACTCGATCGTCATGGATGAGAGCAGCATTCTCAATGCCGGAAAGGTGGTAGAGAGCCTGATCGGCAGAAATGTCAGGATCAGGGAATGCGATAGTCTGCCCAGAGGAAGCCGGCTGATTGTGGGCGACAACTCAGATATATCGCTGTGATGGCCATGAATCTTCTTGTTACCGGAGGGCTTGGCTTCATAGGCAGCAACTTCATCCGCCTGATCTTGAGCCGAGATGAGGACTGCAGGATCCTGAACCTGGATGCCCTGCACTTCGGCTCCAACATGCAGAATCTAGCTGACTTCGCAGATGACTGCAGATACACCTTCTGTCAGGGGGATATAACCGATGGCGCTCTCCTGGCCAGGCTGGTGGAAAAGGCGGACATGGTGGTGAACTTCGCTGCCGAGACCCATGTGGACCGGTCCATCTCCCATCCCGACTCCTTCCTGCAGAGCAACGTCATCGGGGTCTACACGCTGCTGGAGGCGATAAGAGCTCATAACCCCTCTGCCAGGTATGTCCAGATCTCAACTGACGAGGTCTACGGGGATATCCTCACCGGCTCGTTCACTGAGGAGTCGACATTGAGGCCCTCCTCGCCTTACTCTGCCAGCAAGGCAGCAGGGGACGTATTCGTCCTGGCCTATGCCCGAACCTACGGCCTGGAGGCGGTGATCACCCGCTGCACCAATAACTACGGGCCGTACCAGTTTCCAGAGAAGCTGATTCCCAAGACCATAATAAGGGCCCGAGAGGGGCTAAAGATCCCCATTTACGGCACAGGAGAGAATGTGAGAGACTGGATCTATGTACGAGATCACTGCCTGGCAATAGAAGAGGTGCTCAGGAGGGGCAGAAAAGGGCAGATCTACAATATCTCTGCCGGAGAGGAGAGGACCAATCTGTTCATCGCCAGATTCATCCTGGAGCTGCTGGGCAGGGGCGAGGATCAGATCGAGTTTGTGGAGGACCGGCCGGGCCACGATGCCCGCTACAGCCTGGACTCATCCCTGGTGAGAGAGGAGCTGGGCTGGAGGCCGGAGCAGAGCTTCGAGGAAGGTCTGAGGATGACTGTGGAATGGTATCTGAACAACCCCGATTGGTACCGGCCGTTGATAGATGATTCCATATTGAGCGCCACCCCCTGGCGGGTGCAGTGGTAGGAGCGGTATTTCATGAAGATCTTTATAACCGGGGGCAGCGGCCTGGCAGGAAGCAGGCTGGCAGAGATGGCATTGGCCAGAGGAGATGAGGTATTAAGCGGATATGCTCATAACCGGCCGGCCTGCGGGAGGGGGGTCAGGCTCGATCTGCTCGATCCAGATGGCATTCACGATATCATCGAAAGGACAAGACCGGATGCAATTGTGCATAGCGCAGCCCTCACCGATGTGGATCGATGTGAAAGGGAGAAGGATCTGGCCTTCAAGATTAATGTGGAAGGAACGAGGGCGGTAGCAGAGGGGGCGAGGGCTGCGGGCTCCTTCCTGGTCTACGTATCCACTGATTATGTCTTCGATGGCCGGCGGGGGCTGTACCGGGAGGGTGATCAGACGGGCCCGGTCAGCTATTACGGCCTCTCCAAGCTCTTGGGGGAGGAGCTCTCTTTGGATCAGGGGTGTGTTGCCAGAACCTGCGTCATCTATGGCCGCCGGCCAGCCAGCGGCAAGGTCAACTTCGCCCTGTGGATCTTGAACTCCCTGGGGTCGGGCAAAGAGATCAGCGTGGTCACAGACCAGTTCATCACCCCTACATTGAACAGCAACCTGGCGGCTATGCTGCTGGAGGCGGCGGACAGGCAGCTATCCGGGATCTATCATCTATCCGGGGCCAGCAGGGTGTCAAGATATGATTTTGCCTGCCAGCTGGCCGATACATTTGAGCTTGATAGCAGACTGATCCTTCCCTCCCGCATGAGCGATCTTGACTGGCTGGCGGAAAGGCCGAAGGACTCGTCCCTCGATACCAGCAAAGCCAGGCAGATGCTGAAGAATGGGCCTTTGCCATTGAACGATTCCCTGCAACTGCTCAAGAAGGAGATCATTGAGGGATGAAGGGTGTGGGAAGATTGCTGAAAGATGAATGATGAGAGATGAATGATGAGAGATGAATGATGAGAGATGAATGATGAGAGATGAATGATGAAAGATGAATGATGAAAGATGAATGATGAAAGATGAATAATGAGAGATGAAGCGGGTGAGATGCACAAAGACAGGGCTTAAAAAGGAAAAGATCATAGAAATAGCCAAAAAGCCCTGAAAAAATGATGAGGTCGTATGATGCTGCCCGGAATTGTGGTAAAACCATTGAAGCGATTTGCCGATGAGCGCGGATTTTTCACTGAGATCATGAGGACGGACTGGAGGGATGTCATCCAGGACGATATTGTACAGGCCAATATGTCTGTGAGCTATCCGGGCATGGTAAGGGCCTGGCACCGGCATGAGAGGGGACAGGTGGACCATTTCCTCGTGATTCGAGGTGCGCTGAAGATCTGCGCCTATGATGATGAGAGCTCTGAGCTGGATGAGGTCATATCCGCTGGAGAGAATCCCCAACTGGTCCGGGTTCCAGGTCATTACTGGCACGGCTTCAAGGTGGTGGGCAACGAGCAGGCCACTCTGATCTACTTCGTCAACCGGCTTTATGACTATTCGAGCCCTGATGAGGAGAGGAGGCCCTGGGATGATCAGACCATTATCCCGGAGACGATCAATGGCAAGAGGGATGATCGCTGCGGGAGAGCCTGGGACTGGTTTCTGCCTGCCTTTAAGTGATCTGCAGTGAATACCATTCAGAGGATAGCTAAGAATACAATCTTTTTAGCTTCCTCAAATATCATTGGATTTATATTCAGTTTCTTCTTTTTGGTTTATACCACCCGTTATCTGGGGTCGGAAGGTTACGGACTTCTCTCTTTTGCCATCGCCTTCGCCTCGATCTCCATCTTTTTAGCGGACATGGGAATCACCTCTGTCATCGTCAGGGATGTGGCCAGAGATAGGTCGAAGACGGCAACCTATATTGGAAACTCCATACTGATCAAGCTCGTCCTGGCAGCGATCACCATCCTGGCCACAGCAGCCATAGGCTTCATCCTGGGCTATCCTTTCTCCACCATGAAGATAGTAATGGTGATCCTTCTCTCTCTCATTGTGGTCTCTTTCTCCGGCATCATCAGCTCAGTCATATCTGCCTATGAGATCATGGAGTATATCTCCATAGGCACCGTAATATATAATTCAATCATGCTCACCTTTGCTCTCCTGGCCATCGGTTTGGAGGTGGATGTCTACGGCTTTGCTTATGTATACCTGCTATCGAGCTTCTTCTCGCTGGGCTATTATGCCCTTGTGTCCCTGAGAAGGTTCCCCCGCCCCAGGTGGGATATAGATCTAGATCTTTGGAAATACATTATAAGGGAGGCTATCCCCTTCGGCCTCTCATCGGTTTTTGTGAGGGTGTACTATTATGTCGACACCGTTATGATATCTCTGCTGATATTGAATCCCAACGAGGTCATGGGATGGTACAATGCAGCATACAGGATGGTGATCATCCTCTCCTTCATACCGGTGACCTTCTTGGGATCGCTATACCCCATCATGTCCAAGCTCTATGTCTCCTCAGATAAGTATCTGGGGTTCATGTATGAGCGCTCTTTCAAGTATCTGATGATTCTGGCCATTCCCATTGGAGTGGGGACGACGGTATTGGGTGAGGATTTGATCTCTCTTGTCTATGGCCCGGACTTCGCACCCTCAGCCATTGCTCTCCGGATCTTGATCTGGTCTGAGGTCTTGATCTTCATTAATTCTTCTTTTGGATATCTGTTCAACTCCATAAACCGCCAGATGATCGTGGCAAAGCAGACCATGCTGGCGGCAGGCTTCAATATAATCTTGAATCTGTTCCTGATACCCCAGTATAGCTATATAGGGGCGAGCAGTGCAACTGTGGCCACACAGCTCCTATCATTCTTCTTCCTGCTGCACTTCGCCTCAAAAGAGGGCTATGGGCTTCCAAAAGATATGGCCTTCTCCTTTATCAAGATCTCAATAGCCTGTTTGATAATGACTCATTTAATCGGGGTGCTTGATGGCCTTTCCATACCGCTTTTGATAGCTATATCTGCTGCCATATATTTCATTTTGATATTTTTGTTTAGAGTGATCGATGACGTCGATATCCAGATGGCAAAGCAGCTTATAGGCGGATTTAAGGCACCTGGCGGAGAGGGCGGAGATTAATTCTTTATGCCTCGATAATGCCCGATACGATCATTCCCGATACGATCATTCCCGATACGATCATTCCCGATACGATCATACCCGATACGATCATTCCCGATACGATCATACCCGATACGATCATGCCAGATACGATCATGCCAGATACGATCATGCCAGATACGATCATGCCAGATACGATCATGCTCGATAAGATAAGGGCATGATCTTTCCGTAAGTTAGTTTCGGCAAGATATATATCTCATGATATGATGTAGACATAGATTTAAATGCAGACTGATTCTATCTATCGATTCTTGAAACTTAAATGCATAAGATCAAGACGGATATGGAATAGATACTGCCATCCACATTTGGATCCTGCCATTTATCAGGATTGCCTGAAGGGCAAGAGAGGAATCGAGATCGGTGGACCTTCAGTGCTCTTCAGCGATGCCCTTCCATTGTATGATGTGGTCGATGAGATCGATTGCATAAATCATAGCGATGAGACGATCTGGTTCAATAGAATGGCTGAGCCAGCTGCCAGGCGGCGCTTTGCGCATGAGTATGTCTGTGATGCTGTTGATTTAAACATGATTTCAGATGAGTCATATGACTTTCTCTTATCCTCCCACTGCTTAGAACACATAGCCAATCCGCTGAGGGCCCTGGCGGAATGGATGAGGATATTGAAGCATGGGGCATATCTCTTGATCATTGTGCCCGACAAGAGGCTCACCTTCGATCATCTCCGCCCGGTTACGCCATTCCGCCATATACTGAATGACTTTGAGCAGAATACAGGAGAGGATGATCTGAGCCACCTTCCGGAGGTGGTCAGGCTGCATGATGCAAAGCTGGATCTGCTGAGCAAGGAACTGGGCTCTGACTGGTCAGACAATCTCCACACCCGGAGGATGCATCATCACGTCTTTGACAGGGAGCTTCTCGTACAGATGGCCGACTATTCAGGCCTGAAGGCGATGAGACTGGATTGGATGAATCCTTATCATATCATCATGCTGGCAAAGAAGGCCTGACAACAAGAAAGCAAGAAAGGAAGCAAGAAGGGAAGCAAGAAGGGAAGCAAGAAGGGAAGCAAGAAAGGAAGCAAGAAGGGAAGCAAGAAAGGAAGCAAGAAAGGAAGCAAGAAGGGAAGCAAGAAGGGAAGCAAGAAGGGAAGCAAGAAGGGAAGCAAGAAGGGAAGCAAGAAAGGAAGGCAAGAAAGGAAGGCAAGAAGGGAAGGCAAGAAAGAATAACGAGGCTGATCAACAAGAAAATGCTATTTGCGGGATACATTCATGGCTACTGATCCATTGGTGTCAATAATCACACCCACATATAATCATGAGAAGTTCATCGCACAGTGTCTGGAGAGCGTCTTATCCCAGAGATATCCTGCCTGGGAGCAGATAGTAGTTGATGATGGATCAAGCGATCGAACAGGGGAGATCATATCTCAATACAATGATGAGAGAATTAAATATATCTACCAAAATAATAAAGGCATAATGAGGCTTGCTGAGAGCTACAATATGGCCCTTCAGATTTCAAAGGGTGAATATATAGCCGTCCTTGAGGGCGATGACATGTGGCCTCCTGATAAGTTGAAGATTCAGATAGATGCCATGAGGAAGAGCGATGCCATCCTGAGCTGGGGGAGGGCAGAGGTGATCGGCGAGAGGGGCGATCTTCTGGCTGTTCTCCCCGATAATATGGAGGCCTTTATGAATCTGTCCTGGGAGCAGCAGCTGTGCAACTTGCTCATCGCCAATCCCATGCATTCCTGCACCATTGTCTGCAGAAGGGATGCATTGCAGTCCATTGGCGGATTCAAGCAGCTCGAAGGCCTTCCTTACGTAGACGGATCGACATGGCTGGAGCTGAGTCTGATCGGCAATTTCTTGCCCATAAATGCTGTTTTGGGCTGCTATCGGAGGCATGATAATCAGATATCATCGGCCATGAAAAGCTCAATGATAAGGGCAGGCCTCTATTCAGTTGAATTTTTTAAAAATATCCCTGCAGATGTCAGGGCTTCTCTGCTCGATGAGGACTCTGATATCGCTGCCAGGATGGACCGGAAGGCAAAGGAGATCGATTACTATCTGGGGAGGGCCTACCTGAGGGAGGGAAGGTGGTCTGATGCTCGAAGACATCTCTTAAAAGCCATCCGGGAGGAGAATCTCCTCTCCATCAAGGCGAAGGCCATCCTGGGGATCTTATGCGGCCTGCTGAGGAGGGATCTGGAGGGAGCAGCCTCTCTTCTTGATAGGAGGATCGGCCCGCATTGATGGGGATTCAGTGCCCTCCATCCGGTCCGGCCTTTATCAACTCATTCATTGTCCTGATCAATCCATCCTCTCTTCTCTTCTCCGGAAATAGCTCGACTATCCTCTCTCTGGCTCTGCTGCCCCTATCACCCCGATCCTGCAGGGCTTTTCTGATGGCCTCTGCCGCCGCCACAGGCTCTCCATAGGGCACAATGAAGCCAGTATCTCCTATGGCTGTGGGTATGCCATTGCGATCAGTGCCCACAGGAATGCACTCACAGAGCATCGCTTCGCATAAGGCATTGGGCAGCCCTTCCCGCATGGAGAGCTGGCAGTAGATCATAGCCCTCTGATAGGAGCGGATCAGCTCGTCCTGGGAGATATGTCCAGTGAACTGGACGTTCTCGGGGGCCATCTCCTTGAGCCTCAATAATGCCTCCCCATCGATGCCTACCACCCTGAAGCAGATCTGGGGCAGGTGTTTTGCCGATTCTACAAAGACATCAATGCCTTTGATCTGAACTCTCTCCCAGCTCTCGCCCATGGCAACTGTCAGCACCTGAGGTTCCTTCTCTCCCTGGGGATGGAACTCAAGGCTGTTGAATCCTGTAGGAAGATATTCTATATTATGCCCATTGACCCCGGCATTTTTTATAGCATCATCCTTTAAAGAAGGATCAACCACCAGCACCCTGTCAGCATGATGCAGGGCAAGCTTGGTCAACAGCCTCCTTGTCCAGCTCTGAGTGAATCGGCCGTAGTTTATCTCAGGGATGCAGGCGACATCAAAGCCGCCGACAACGATTATGCTCTTTTTTCCCAGGAGCTTTGCGAGGAGGACTGTTGCCGCTGCATGCCCTCCGGCAAACCATATCACGGCCAGGTCACAGTCCATCATCGCCCTCAACAGCCTTGTGGCGGATTCAGATGAAGAGAAGTTGATCGCTTTCACTGTGTGGTTGCGGGATAGTATATCATAATCTCTTTGAATGAAGGAGGAGAGATGGCCATAGTAAACAAGGACTATATCTATTTTTATCCCTCATCAGTATTTTAACATCAGCGGCTCAGCCCCTCCAGCAAAGATCGCAATTCTTGCTCTCTCTTTTTGAGGCTGAACTTCTCTTCCACCCGTTCTCTCGCCTTCAGCCCTCTTTTCGAGGATAAAGCCTTTTCTATCGCCTCTGCAGTGGCTCTGATATTGCCATAAGGAACATAATAGCCCGTATCGCCTACAACCTCCGGCAATGCCCCCCGCTCTGTTACCACAGGGGCACATCCGCAGGCCATGGCCTCCACCAGCGCCATCCCAAAGGACTCCCGGTAAGAGAGCTGACAGTAGACCTTGGCTTTCTGATAATGGGCCAATAGCTCCTCTTGAGTCTCATATCCAGAGAGCAGGACGTTTTCCGCCGCCTTGGATTGCAGCTCTTCTCGGTCTGCCTCGGAGAGGCCTACAACCAAAAACCTCACCCCTGGAAGCAGGGCAGCAGCTCCTATGAAAGAATTCAGGCCCTTGAGCCTTATCACCCGGCCAGAACTGGAGGCCACAGTCATCACCAGGTCTTCTTTCTCTCCCTGTGGCCGGAATTCGTCTGTATCAATGCCTGGATAGAGGAGTTGAATCCGCTTCGGTCTCACCCTGGCCAGGACCTCTGATCTGGTAAATTCGGATACAGGAAGAATGATATCCGCATTTCTCAGCACAATGTCTGCATACATTCTCTTATGCTTGGGCAGGGTATACTGCCCGTAGTCGATCTCCGGCTCATAGGCCACATCATAGCCTCCAGCAACTACTGCCGACCTCTTCCCCATGATCTTACAGAGCAGAACAGCAGCAAATGAGTGTCCGGAAGCAAACCAGGAGAACGTAAGATCTGATCGCCAGATCGGCACTATCATCCTGATTGCATCGCAGGGATTTTTATAACCGATCCTCTCCACCTGAAAATGCCTGGATAGGGATGCACAATCATGCTCAACAAATGATGATTGTGGATAGTATAAAAATAAAATTTTCATACATGTCCATTATTCATACATGTCCATTATTCATACATGTCCATTATTCATACATGTCCATTATTCATATTAGCTAAATATATCAATTCATCATATATTTCATTATGTTCATCCATCACATAAATCGATTATATTAACCCATTAATTTAACCCATTAATAATCCATCATTCAACCAATTATATTCATTTATCACTCTTTCATTCATTTATATTCATCCGCCACTCATGTCGCACATTCGCATTATATTATTTTAATGCTGCATTTAACAGGACCTTTTCATAATCACTGGATATGACTCTCCAGTCATACCTCTCAGCCAGAGACCGGAACCTCTCTGTAGCTCTTCTCATCATCATTATCCTCCCCACCTGCTCGATGAAGCTCTCCACGTCGTCATAATAATATATCTTATCCCCAAGCAGCCTCTCCAGTGAGACCATCCGGCTGGACAGGACCGGCCGCCCGCAGGCCAGGTAGTTGAAGACCTTTCCCCCAGCGGCATACTCGTTCTTCTTCATCATCTTCAGGGGATTCAGGCCGATGTCCATGGCGCTGATGTACCTGGAAAGCTCGTTATAGGGCACAGCTCCAGTGAATACCACTCGTTCTGCCACCCCCAGATCCTCTGCCATCCTCTTTATCCCCTCGCCATAATCGGTAAAGAGCCCCGGTCCCACCACCAGGAGGGTGGCATTCAGGTGCGGCAGGGCTGCTATCACCATCTCCAGGTCCACCCAGTGCTCCAGAGAGCCGACATAGCCTAAGACAGTGCCCCTAAGCCCAAGAGAGCTCTTGGACTCGGACATGGACAGTGGTTGCAGGGCGCGGCTGTCCACGCCATTGGGTATCACAGCAATATCCTTGACCCCCACGCCAAGCAGATACTCTCTGAGCTCTCGGGTTACAGTTATGACGGATCGGGCATGGCGGAGGTTGAATCTGGTGATTTGGCCCACTACATACTTGACGATCTCCCCCAGGGCAGAGCCAGGATAATAGATCGATGCCGACTCTTCCAGGTGATCGAGATAGTCGAAGACTATTGGCTTTCGGGAGAGGTTGGCGGCCAGGGAGGGCAGAACATTGGTGGATAAAATGACCTCAATCCCTTTTTCTTTCACTATCCTCCTGATCTTCCAGATATGATAGGGAAAGTTCAGGATGTAATAGAGGGAGGGATCAAAGACCTCTATCCAGCTTGCTCCCAACAGCCGGCAGTTCGTCCCCCGCTCTTCCATATTGCGAAACCTCTTCAGATCAAAGTGCAGTACATAGACCTCATGCCTCTCTGCCAGAATATCGAAGATGAAGTTCAAGCGGTTGGGAACGGGATGCCTGATCCAGTCGGTGGTGGGAATAACCAGTACCTTCATTTTTTGCCCTCTTATCCGGGCTCCTATAAAAGCCTGGGCTTTCTCATTGCCCCTCATTATTATCCATATCTATTTTTTAAATATGATTGACCGAAAAGATCTAAAGCCATACAGGACTTATACATGGATTTAAGGACTCTGGCTGTGATGGATTTGAAGGGAGTTATACTGGCGGCAGGTGAAGGCCGCAGATGCAGACCGCTTACCCAGACCCGATCCAAGGTCATGCTTCCAGTAGGCAACCGGCCTTTTATGGAATATGTTATTCGCGCGCTGGCAGCAAACGATATCAAGGAAATCTATGTGGTGGTAGGCTATCAGAAAGAGAGAGTTATGGACTACTTCGAGGACGGCATAGACTTCGATGTCAATATCACCTACATTGAGCAGAATGAGCTTTTAGGTACGGCCCATGCCCTGCTCAAGGTCAAGCCTTATGTGGACGAGGAGTTCCTGGTGGTGAATGGGGACAACCTCATCGATAAGAGGGCAATTGCCGAGCTGGTCATGGCTGAGGGAGAGAATGTGATACTGTCTGCCCTCCGCCGCCATTCAGGAGATTACGGGGTCCTGATCATTGACAATGGGCTGGTAAAGGAGATAATCGAAAAGCCTGGACGGCCCTGCTCGGGAATCCTGAATACAGGGGCCTACAAATTCACCCCCGAGGTCTTCGATGCCCTCAAACAGGCTCCAATATCAGAACGGGGGTCCTATGAGCTTCCTGAGACCATCATGCATATGATCCTGGAAGGAGTAGAGGTCAGGCCCCAGATAACCAAGGGGATCTGGGCGGATGCCATATTTGCCTGGGACCTGCTCAATGCCAACAACCTGGCCTTGGGAATGGATGAGCCAAAGATCCTGGGCGGCGTGGAGGAGGGGGCAGTGATCAAGGGTCCGGTGCATGTGGGTGCAGGGAGTATAATCCGCTCCGGGTCCTATCTGGTAGGCCCGATCTCCATTGGTGAGGACTGCGATATCGGTCCCAATGCCGTCATCCTTCCCTCCACCTCAGTGGGCAGCTCGGCCAAAATCGGCCCCCTCACAGAGGTTAGAAATAGCATCTTGATGAACGATGCCCGGATCGGTTCGAGCAGCATAGTCTCAGACTCAGTCATCGGGGCAAGCTGCACCCTCGGTGATCAGGTGGTGGTGGAGACGGGCGACTGTGTGGTGGAGATAGAAGGGCTCTTCCAAAGGGCGGAGTTCGGGGCGATCATTGCCGATGATGTCTCAGCCGGAGCCAGGGTCCTGGCAAGCCCAGGTACAGTGGTGGGCACCAAAGCCTGCATCGGATCAGGTGCGGCAATCAGAGGGATGATAAAGAGAGATAGCAGGGTGATCTGCTGATGTGTGGAATCGTGGCCTACATTGGAGAGGATAAGGCTGGACCGATCCTCTTTGATACCTTGAAGAGGCTGGAGTATCGGGGCTACGACTCCGCCGGAGTGGCTGTTTTATCACAGGGCTCAGTCAAGGTGCTGAAGTCATCTGGGCGGATAGCGGACCTGGAGAAGAGCTACAAGAGAATGGGAAGCCCGGGAGAGGGAATGGGAATAGGCCATACCCGCTGGGCAACGCACGGCCGGCCCAGCGATATAAACGCCCATCCCCATACCTCCGGAGAGATCGCCATAGTCCATAACGGCATCATTGAGAACTATCTGGATCTAAGGGAGCTCCTGGCTGAGATGGGATATGAGTTTCAGTCCGAGACGGACAGTGAGGTCTTGGCCCATCTCATCCACTTCTATTACAAGGAGGACCTCTTTGCTGCCACCCTCAAAGCCCTGGAGAAGGTGGAGGGCTCCTATGCCATAGCAGTGATGGCTGCCAGCTCCCCTTATATCGTCTGCGCCAGGCGGGAGAGCCCTCTGGTATTGGGCAAAGGAAGCTCTTCAGTCTTTGTGGCATCCGATATACCGGCCCTCCTTCCCTATACCCGGGATGTCATCCGATTGAAGGATGGCGATGCCGCCCGCATCTATAAAGATGGAATCGAGATCATCGATCGCTCCGGCAGGCTCTTGGAGGCGGAGGTCGAGCGCATAACCTGGGATGCAGATGCAGCTGAGAAGGGCGGCTACACTCATTTCATGCTCAAGGAGATCCACGAGCAGCCCAGAGCCATCAGGGAGACCATCTCCGGCCGGATCTCAGAGATAGATGGTGATGTAAGGCTCTCCCTGGGGATAAGCGAGGAGGAGATAAGATCCTTGGAGAGGGTGAGCATCATCGCCTGCGGCACCTCATATCACGCCGGTATGCTGGCCAAAAACCTCTTCGTCCGCGCTGCCGGCCTGCCGGTGGATGTGGAGGTGGCCTCTGAGTTCATCAATCTTCAGCTCCGTCCCAGAACCTTGCTCTTGGGGATCACTCAGTCCGGAGAGACCGCTGACACCCTCCTGGCCTTGAAGAAGGCCAAGGCCTGCGGCGGGCGGAGCCTGGCTATAACCAATGTCGTGGGCTCGACGGTGACCGAGCTGGTGGATGGGACCATATTCACCCGTTGCGGCCCGGAGATCGGGGTGGCAGCCACCAAGACCTTCACCTCCCAGCTGGTGGCCATCATCCTCCTCGCCATCCGCCTGGGCAGAGCGCGGGGCCATCTGACCCCGGACCAGTCGAGAAAGATGCTGATCGAGCTCAGTAAGCTTCCGGGACTGGTGCAGAGGGTCCTGGAGAAGAGGGAGGAGATCAGGAAGGTCGCCGAGAGGTTCTCTGCTGCCAGCAGCTACTTTTTCATTGGCCGGGACTACCTTTACCCGATATCCTTAGAGGGGGCGCTGAAGATGAAGGAGATCGCCTACATCCCCTCAGAGGGCTATGCCGGCGGGGAGCTCAAGCACGGCCCTTTGGCCCTGATCACTGAGAAGACCCCGGTGGTGGCTCTGGCCACCTGTGGCAAGAAGATCCAGTCCAATATCAAGGAGGTCAGAGCCAGAGGCGCCGAGGTCATCGCCCTGGCCGCGGAAGGAGATCCTGATATCGCCAAGATGGCAAGCCTGGTGATAGAGCTTCCTGAGACCAGGCCCATCTACTCTGCAGTGTTATGTACAGTGGCAGTTCAGCTCCTGGCCTATTATACCGCCAACAAGCTGGGATTGCCCATCGATAAGCCCAGAAACCTGGCCAAATGCGTGACTGTAGAATGAGATCCCGCTGAGAGCAGCAGGGAACCTGGCCTTCGCTGAATTGGGCAGGCTATGTGCTGCAGCGAGATCGGGATCCATGGGCCCTCAGCAGAAAGATGGCAGGGCTCAAGGGGAAGGGATAAGTTCACAGGCTCTCGTAGACCTCACGAATGACCTGATCGTTCATGTCCCAGAATCGATAATCCTCCCTGGACATCGGTTCAGGCTCTCTTGCCAGGTTATCTCTCACCGCCCTCTCCAGATCGCGGGAGGGCACAATCACCAGGTTCTTTCTCTTCTCGATCATAGTCACCCCCGATGCCACCACCACCTTGCCCAGAGCCAGATACTCATTGAGCTTCCAGACGCTCTTATCTGTGGAGTAGGGGGTGAGAGCATTCTCCTCGCGGGGAATCAGGCATAGGCTGGCTTTGCCTAGCAGTGCCGCCACCTTTTCATGAGGCTGCCAGCCCAGATCTATGACGTTTGCCGGCCTTCTCCACAGATAATAGCGGGCGAAGGGGCCGCCGCCTACAATCCAAAACTCCCTCTCTGGAATGGCCCGCGCCAATTCCAGCAGCCTTCCGATTCCCTCCTGGGTGCAGACCCTGCCAATGAATATTATCGGCCCCTTCTCCTGCCGGATGGCATGCTCTCCTCCCTCGATATCGCTGACCTCCTGGCAGAAGGAACGCTGTGGATAGTTGGGGATGATATGGACCCTCTTTCCCGGGGCATACTCTCTCACCTTCTCCTGCAAGGGCTCATTGACAGTGGTGATGATATCAGCCGCTCTTGCCAGCTCCCTTTCGAAGCGCTCGGCAAACAGCTTCCCCGGAGCTTTAAAGGTCTGAGCGAACTCCACCCCCCAGGGGGAGCGGTAGTCGTAGATCAGCCTCTGGTAGCCCTTTCCCCGCAGTCCGGCAAAGCCATGATAGATCACATCCGGGACGTTGAAGATATGAACCACATCCGGCTTTTCCTCCATGACCATCCTCTTCGCCTGACCGGCGATGCTGATCCAGTTCCTTGTGCCGAAGCTGGGGACAACGACCTCATGCCCCTGGGACTGAAGGGTGCCTGTGAACATCCTCAGCCTGGTGGTCCTCTCCGGCTGGTTGGCCAAAAGCAGTATCTTCAAGATCCACCTGGCCCGGCCAGCCCCTCCATCAGGTCAACGATCATGGCACTCGCCCTGCCCTTTCCGAATACATCCTGGCGCTCATGCCTGGGCTGAAATTCCCTGATTGCAGAGGCGATATCCTCCCCCGGAGGGACCAGGATATTCCAGCCATCGTCTACTGTCTCAGTCCACTCTGTGCTCTCTCTCAGGGTTATGCAGGGGATGCCCAATAGATAGGCCTCCTTCTGCACCCCTCCCGAGTCGGTGACGATCTTCTTGGCGTTCTTCTCCAATACAAGCATATCCAGGTAACCCACCGGCTTGATCACCCTGATCTTTCGGCTCACATCTTCCCACAGCCCGAACTCCCTCAGGCACTTCTCAGCTCGGGGATGGCAGGGAAAGACCACATCATCCAGTTCCAGGAGGGCCTGGGCGATTGCCCTCAGATTCTGCGGATCGTCTGTGTTCGATGCCCTGTGGACAGTTGCCAGATAATAATCCCCGATCTCCAGCCCCAGGCTCTCAATGATATGGGACTCGCTCTGGGCAATCCGCTCGCAATCCTTCTGCGCATCCACCATCACATCTCCAGTTAGGTGGACATTCTCTACGATCCCTTCTCTTTTCAGGTTATCGACTGCCGTCTGGGTTGGACAGAGGAGCAGATCGGAACAATGGTCAACCAGCACCCGATTGATCTCTTCGGGCATCCTCTTATCAAAGGACCTCAGCCCGGCCTCGACATGGGCGCACTTGATGTGCAGCTTTGCCGCCGCCAGTCCGCCGGCCAGGGTGGAGTTGGTGTCCCCGAATACTATGACCGCATCCGGCTCCTCCTTCTGCAAGATCTCTTCTATCTTTTTGAGCATCTCGCCAGTCTGAAAAGCATGGCTGCCAGAGCCTATGCCCAGGTGATAGTCAGGCGCTGCTATGCCCATCTGATCGAAGAATATTCTGTCCATCTCATAGTTGTAGTGCTGGCCGGTATGGACTATGACCTCATCGATATCTCGTTCTCTTATCTGCTTTGATACTGGCGCCAGCTTGATGAAATTGGGCCGGGCCCCCACTATGGTTGCTATCTTCATATGATTGGTATTCACATGCTTCTTCATATGATTGGTATTCGTTTGATTTTTCATATGATTAGTATTTGCGTGGCTCCTCATATGATCGGACTTCATATGATCAGTCCTGAGATGCTCTTCCAGGCTCGAAGCTGAGCTGGAAGGGGTCGAAGACCAGGTCAGCCTCGTCTGGATTGATGCTCCTGAAGCCTCTGGCTGCCACCTCTGACTCATCGAGCAGTGGATCGGCCACATAGACATTGAGACCTCTATCGCAGAGAAGCTTTGCCAGCGCCAGGTTTCTGCTGTGATAGAACTCCCGCACACCAGCCCGGAAGGTTATGCCCTTGATGCAGATCTTGATATCAGATAGAGGTTTGTTGATCCTCAGGCATTGCAGCAATATCCTCTCCGCCCAGTAATGGATCATATCATCATTGATGATGCGAGAGGTATGAAGGAGGCGGCATTTGTCGAAGGCCTCCCTCCTTTCCATCTCTTTGATCAAGAACCAGGGATAGACAGGAATGCAGTGTCCCCCTACACCAGTAGAGGGCAGGTGGATGTGACAGAACTGATGGCAGGCCATCTCTCTTGCCTCGAAGAAGTCGACTCCCAGATCCTGGCAGATCTTATAAAGCTCATTGGCGAGGGCGATGTTCACATCCCGGTAGCAGCCCTCCATCACCTTGGTCATCTCCGCCACACTGGCCGATGAGACCAGATGAAGGTTGGAGATGAACTGCCGGTAGAGCTGATATGCCACCAGGCCGCTCTCCTCATCTGCGCCCCCGATCACCTTGGGAAACTCCCTCAGCCGGGAGATGCTGTATCCGGTCATTATCCTCTCCGGGGAGTAGGCCAGGAAGAATTCTCCCTCTGCAAGGCCGCTGCTCTCGCACAGCAGTCTTCTGACCCTTCCCGATGTCGTCCCCGGGGGGAAGGTGGTCTCCAGGACCACCAGATCTCCCTTCTTCAGTATCCGGCCCAAAGACTGCAGGGCCTTCTCCATAATCGAGAAATCGGGATGATTGCTCTCGTCCACCAGCAGAGGAACGATCACTATGAAGCTCTTGCATCCTCTGGCATCCTCAAAATCTGTTGTGGCAATGAGGCTCCTCCCTCCGTGTTGGGCTATCAGCCCTCCCAGTCCCTTCTCCTCGGGGATGGGATTTGCTCCCTGGTTTATCTGCCGGCAGCGTTCTTCATTTATGTCCACCCCCAAGACAGCCATGCCTCTGTCGGCGATGACTGCAGCCAGGGGCAGACCGGCATTGCCAAGGCCTATGACTGCTATCTCTGCTCTCTTATCGGATATCTCCATAGTTCATCTCCTTTCTGCCCTTCATCCCCTTCCGCTCCTCATTCCCTTCTGATCCTCATTCCCTTCTGCCCTTCTCATTCCCCTTGTATGCCCGCCGTGCCCCATTGCTCTCTTTTATGCCTTCTTTGCGATCTCCACATCCCTTCCGCAGGATGAACATCTATACAGAGTCCTGCTGCCTTCGTCGTGCAGGATCATGTTCAGACGGTGGCCGCAGCGGCAGACCCAACCCCTCTGCCGGCCCGGATTGCCCAGGATCAGGGCATAGGGTGGTACATCCTCAGCCACAACGCTTCCCGCTCCGATCATGGCATACTCGCCTACTGTTATGCCGCATATAATAGTGGCATTGGCCCCGATGCTTGCCCCCCGGCAGATCCTGGTAGCTGAGACGTGCTCTTGGTCCCAGATGAAGGCGCGGGGATATAGGTCGTTGGTGAATGTGGCCGATGGTCCGACAAAGACATCATCCTCGATCCTCACCCCCTGGTAGACGGAGACGAAGTTCTGGATCTTCACATTGTCCCCCACCACTGCACCGGTGTCGATGTAGACGCTCTTGCCGATGTTGCAGTCCCGGCCGATCCTGGAGCCCTGGCGCACATGGGCGAAGTGCCAGATCTTCGTCCCCTCGCCTATTGAATCGCTCTCCACTATGGCTGTGGGATGGGCATAATGGGCAAGAGAGCTGTGCTCAGAAAGGCTCTGAGGGCTGTGCTCAGAAGAGCCCTGAGGGCTGTGCTCAGAGGGTGCCTGAGAGCTGCCCTGGGAATCGCCCCGGGAATCCGTCAATCAGACTCCCCCCGGGCGGGAGAGAATGCCGTCATTGCAATCCCTTCTCTGCTTTCAATCCCGATTTCAATCCCGATTTGATCCTCTCGCAGATCTCCAGGTTCTTCAGCCCCTCTTGGGGGGTTACCGGAAAGCTCTTATCCTGCCTTATGCAGTCCAGGAAGGTCTTCAGCTCCACCTTCAGGGGCTCGACCTTAGCCACCAGCACCTTCTCGATGATGTTCTCCTGCAGATATCTCTCACCCTCCACCCGGTATTTCCCCGGTTTTCGGTAGATATATACCTCCTGAGTCATGAAATCGCCCTCGGTGGTGAACTCCTCCGCCTCCACATAGAAGGTGCGAAACTTCTTGGAGGAGAGGCGGCTGGCGGAGATCGAGACCACTGAATCAGAGAAGACCGCCATCGCCTCGCAGACATTGCGGCTGCCGGCGCTGAATATCTGATAATCCTCCACCCCTTTGAAGAGGACATTGAAGACGATATCTATATCGTGGATCATGAGATCCTCGACCACCGAGGCATCGGTTATGCGGTTGGAGGTGGGGTTATGCCTCTTGATGGAGACATAGTCCGGCCGCTGAGCGATCTTCTTGATCTCCTCTACAATGGGATTGAACCTCTCGATATGGCCCACCCCCACTGTCAGATCGCTCTTCTCGATCTCTTCCAAGAGCCGCTCTCCCTCCTGTACTGTCAAAGTGATGGGCTTCTCGATCAGGCAGTTGACACCTGCCTTTACGGCCTCCCTGGCCAGCTCGAAGTGGTAGCGAGTGGGAACGCAGATGCTTACTGCCTCCGCCCTGGCCAAAAGCTCCTCAGAGCTCCTGCAGACAGTGGCGAACTCGCTGGCGCGCTGGGCGTTCTCTTGTACTGGATCGTAGACGTAGACTGTGTCCACTCCCTTCAGCTCAGAGTAGACCCGCACATGGTTTCTTCCCATGGCCCCGACACCTAAAACACCAACGTCCATCGTTCAATCCTCGAAACAATTTAGGGTATCGGCTATATACTCAAGGTCAGAGGCGCTCAACGAGGGGTGGACGGGCAGGCTCATCACCCGGCGGGAGATATCCTCGGATACCGGGCAGATATCCTTGTCCAATCCCATCTCCCGGTAGAGGGGCTGCTCATATACCGCTTTGGGGTAATGGACGGCAGTGGCGATGCCACTGGCCTGGAGGTACTCCATCAGCTTTTCCCTGGAGACGGGAGAGTCATCCTCCACCATGAGGACATATTGATTGTAGACATGGCGTACATCTGCCATCTGGAAGGGCACTCTCAGCCCATCGATCTTGATCGTATTATTCAGAGCCCTGGCATTTTCGATCCTTCTGGCGATAAAGCCCTCCAGCCGCTTGAGCTGGACTGAGCCTATGGCTCCCTGGATGTTGGTCATCCGGTAGTTGTAGCCCAGTGATATGTGGTTGTACTTTCCGCTGTCGCCATGATTTCTGAGCAGACGCAGACGATTCGCCAGGGCGTCATCGTTGGTGGTGATCATGCCGCCCTCGCCGGTGGTCATGTTCTTGGTGGGATAAAAGGAGAAACAGCCGGTTCCAAATGAGCCCACCATCTCATCTTTATATCTCGCACCATGGGCCTGGGCGCAATCCTCCACCAGGGCGATCTTATGATCCTCACAGATCTGGGCCACAGCCTTCAGGTCGATGGGCTGGCCGTAGAGATGGACCCCGATCACTGCCCGGGTGCGGGGTGTGATCTTCTCTGCAAGATCGTCTGGATCGATATTGAATGTCTTCCGGTCCACGTCTGCAAAGACAGGAACTGCACCCTGGTAGAGGATGGCATTGGCTGTGGCAATGAAGGTGAATGCCGGGGAGATGACCTCATCTCCCGCTCTGATGCCAAGGCCCTTCAGGGCCAGGTCCAGGGCGATGGTGCCGTTGCCGACGGCGATGGAATGGTCCACTCCCAGGTACTCGCTGAATTCATCTTCAAAATTCTTGACCTTCTCCCCCTGAGTGAGCATGCCGCTCCTCAGCACCTCTCCCACTGCTTCGATCTCCTCTTCGCCCACTGTGGGCTTGGCTATGGAAATAAAATCTCTCATCAAGATCTCCTTGAAAACTCTTCTCTCGCCTGATCTTTATTCGAACTATCAACCTATTTTACTCAACTTATCTTTATTCAATTGATTATTATTCACGTTATCTCTGGCCTGTCCCGTCTCTTGCTCATCCTGTCTCTTGCTCATTCTGTCTCTTGCTCATTCTGTCTCTTGCTTATCCAGCCTCTTGCTCGTCCTCACACTTGAAAAGGCTTATCGCTCAAGCTCATTTGATTCATTAATTTCATTTGATTTATTTAAACGCCCTCTCTGAAGAGCAGTGGCCCCGGATGACCTCTGCCGGCCGGCCCCAGTAGGAGGGTTCGATTACCGTTCCCGGATAGATGGAGGTGTTGATCCCGGTCATGACCTCATGGCCCATGATCACGCCCAGCTTGCGTCTGCCGCTGTCAGTCTTTTCCCCTTTGAGGTAGGACTTTATGCTCCCCTTATCATGGCGCAGATTGGAGCAGATGGTCCCTGCGCCGAGGTTGCATCCCTCGCCGATGACGCTGTCTCCCACATAGGAGAGATGGCCTATCTTGCTGCCGTTCATAATGGCGCTGTTTTTGATCTCCACGGCATTGCCTATCCGGACGTTGTCGCCTATGCAGCACGCCGGCCGGATATAGCAGTTGGGCCCGATATCAGAGTCCTGGCCGATCAGGACGGGCCCCACGATGTAGGATCCCGAGCGGACGACTGTTCCTTTGCCAATGGATACCCTCCCCTTCAAGGTCGCTCCCGCTTCTACCTCTCCCAGGATCCGGGGCTCAACCTCCGGGAGAAGGGCGGCATTGGCCTCCAGGATGTCCCAGGGGCGGCCGATCTCCAGCCAGCGCTTCAGCTCTACTATCTCTACGGCCTCTCTTTTTGCCGCCCGGTTCAGGCCATCTGTCAGCTCGTACTCCCCGCGGGAGGATCTGGGCAGGGCCCTCAGCTCATCGAAGATCCATCTCTTGAAGAGATAGATTCCGGCATTGGCCAGGTTTGAGGGGGGGTTGTCGCTCTTCTCGACCACCGACTGGAAGATGCCGTTCTGCAGCAGAAAGACTCCATACCGACGTGGGTCATCGACCCTGAACGCAGAGACTGCCATCTCCTTTTTCGCCAGCTCCTTCAGGGCATCGATATCGGGAATAACATCACCGTTCAGTACCATGAACTGCTCTGAAGCCAGGCTCTCCGCTGCCATCAGGGCATGGGCAGTTCCCAGCTGTTCCGCCTGGATGGCGTAGTCTATCTTCACCCCCAGGCGCCGGCCATCCTGGAAGTGATCCCGCACTGAGCCGGCGGCATAACCCACCACCAGGACGAATCTGTCAATTCCTGCCTCTTTTGCCCGGAGAACGATATGCTCAAGAAGCGGCCTGCCGGCCAGCGGGAGCATGACCTTTGCCACCCTTGCGGTCAGGGGCCGCATCCTGCTTCCCTCGCCCGCAGCGAGAATTATCGCTTGCATTATCCACCCCGGTGATCTGAGGTCTCAGGAGAATAAAAATGCTTCTGTAAAAAAACCGAAAAGGCTTTAGGGTTATATGTGCTAGGTGGAGACATGTTGGATGAGTTCGCCCGCTACACCGCCCTGCAGCGCGATCAGATGCCCCTGGCAATGCTTCTGGTATACCTGAAGAGGAAGGGCGGGTTTGTGCAGCTCAACCAGATCTGGCGGGAGCTGGGGCCCACTGGCGGGGGACCATTCTGGAACCAGACCACCCTCATCAATAAGCTGGACAAGCTGGAGAGGCTGGAGGTGGTGGTCATGGAGAAAAGAATCCTTCCCTCTCCTCGCGATGAGGCCAAGAGGAAGACCAACACCTTCTACCGGCTCAACCCGGCCACTCCCCTCTATCCGTACATCTACGGCATGCTCAAGATCTACAAAGAGGAGCAGGACAGATACTCCTCAGAGCTGGTGGAAAAACCGCTCGATCATCTCTGCCTCCTGGCGGGAAGGTCTGGTGCATCAGATCCCCTCATCGGCAGGGAGCTGGAGGTGGCAAAGGAGCTGATCTCCGAGGTCTTCGGCGTGGGCATTGATGAGGTGAGGCTGATGATCAGGGAGAGGATGGCCCGCAAGGGGATGACACGGGATCGGAAGAGGGCCTCTCCTGAGGAGATGTCAGAGGTCAAGGTCAAGGTCAAGGCGAAATCCGAGAAGGCTGAGAGCAGCAGGGCAGGGGCCGGGAAAGCCAAAAGGCCGTCCCGGCGGAAGAGGAAAGAGGTATCCGGAGAGGGAGAGAGTGAGTGATCGAGAACAAGCGAAAGAGCCAATCATATTCTGAGCGCAAAAAGTCGATTACGATCTTGAAGAATCAGAGATGGGAAGTCAGCCGGACAGCATTTTTTATATATCATCCGACACTAATTGAGATCGATGCATAGTGTGACAGCTTATGTCTCAGGAAAGGTGCAGCAGGTGGGATACAGGTCTCGAGTTCTGGCCGCCGCCCGGGCGCTCGATATCACAGGCTATGTCACGAACCTACCGGATGGTAGGGTTAAGATCGTTGCAGAGGGCGCTAAGGCCGATCTTGATAGATTCCTCAGATCGGTGAGGATAGAGAACACACTCATCGCTGTTACAGATATCAGCATTGAGTATTCAGAGCCAAAGGGCTGCTATGATAGTTTTTATAAGATCGCCGGCGAAGGGGAGACAGATGCCCGGCTGGACACAGCAGCCAACTACCTCAAAGAGCTGATAGTCGCTGTCCGAGAGGGATTCTCCGCTGTTAACTCCAAGCTCGACACGATAATCTCCGGACAGGCAGATCTGACGGAGGGGCAGAACCGTCTGGTGGAGGGGCAGAACCGTCTGGTGGAAGGGCAGAACAGCCTGGTGGAGGGGCAGAACAGCCTGGTGGAGGGGCAGAACCGTCTGGTGGAAGGGCAGAACAGCCTGGTGGAGGGGCAGAACCACCTGGTGGAGGGGCAGAACCACCTGGTGGAGGGGCAGAACCGTCTGGTGGAGGGGCAGAACCGTCTGGTGGAGGGGCAGAACAGCCTGGTGGAGGGGCAGAACCGTCTGGTGGAAGGGCAGAACAGCCTGGTGGAGGGGCAGAAATGTTTGGCGGAGAGGTTCGAATCAGGCATGGAAAGACTGGCAGAGAGGTTCGATGCGAGCCTTGAGAATACAGCCGAAAGGATTGAGGTTGGCCAGGAGCATCTTGTGGTTAGGGTTGAAGAGAGTGCCGAGAGCATCGTCGCCGAAGTACGGGGCCTGCGATCAGACCTGGAGGGCCGGGAGGAGAGGATGGCGAGGCTGCAGGGAGATGTCTCGGAGATCAAGGCGAAGATTGCCCGCTGATGCGATCTGCTTATGAATCTGTATATTTAAACAAATGACGTCTTCAGTGTCTCAATCAACGTCTGATGATAGAACCTGCATTTCACATCGACAGAGAACTTCCAAATATAATTCAAAATAATAATAAATCTTTTAGTCTTTTTTTGATCGCACAGCATTCGCACCATCTGCACATCCGCTACGTTGCCAAGGCAATTTGGCTTGCCTGAGCAGAAGTGATTTGAAATTGGCAGAGGATTTGCCAATGGATCCGGCAGTCCTCATTGAATGAGCCGATCACTTCCTCATTGCTATAGCTGGCGCCAGAGGCGATCGGAGACTGCCATTCCACCGGCCCTAAGGCCAAGGCAAGAGAAGGCGATAGAGTAGAATAGAATAGAGGGCAAGAGAGCCCAGTGCTGATGGCACATCTCATTGATGAGGCGGGGATATTAAAAAGCAAAAATCGCTTTTATTGGGGCATGTGAAACAGCTCGCCAATAAAAAAATATGAGATAAGAGGCCTGCCCTAGAGGGCGACCCCCTCCGCCTCATCCGGGGTATAGCCCTCATGGACGACCTTGCACAGCCTTCTTACCAGCAGAGTGGGATTCTCCGCCTGGAAGACATTGCGCCCGAAGGCCACCCCTGCTCCACCGACCTGCACGGCATCATAGACCATCTGCAATAGATCCCTTTCTGTGTCCATCCTCGGCCCGCCGGCGATGATCACCGGCACGCTGCAGCCTCTTACTACCTCCCGGAAGGTATCTGGCGAGCCTGTGTAATTGGTCTTAACGATATCCGCCCCCAGCTCAGAGCCTATGCGGGCGGCAAGCTTCACATGCTCCACATCATGCTCGGAGCCCACCTTCGGCCCGCGAGGATACATCATAGCCAAAAGAGGCATTCCCCACCGATCACAGCTTCGTGCCACCCTCCCCAGGTCATGCAGCATCTCTGCCTCATCATCGGCGCCGATGTTGATGTGGATGCTCACAGCATCTGCACCCACCCTTATAGCGTCCTCAACATCGGTCACCAGAACCTTGTGATTTGGATCTGGGCCCAGGGAGCTGGATGCAGAGAGATGAATGATCAATCCCACATCCCTGCCGTACCCCCGGTGGCCGTGCAATGGCAGGCCCATATGTCCCAGGACGGCGTTAGCTCCTCCTTCTGCCACTTTGTCTACTGTGGCCGGCATATCTATCAGCCCGGCTATGGGTCCCACAGAGATCCCATGGTCCATGGGAATGATGACCGTTCTGCGTGTCTTGCGATCCAGTATGCGCTCCAGACGGATCGCCTTTCCGATCTTGCTCATGTGGTGAGGGATGCTTACTCTCAAATTAAAGATGATGGTTGAGCGGGCAGGAGAGAGCCTGAGGGGATGATGAGGATGGAGAAGGAGAGATGGAGAAGAAGAGATGGAGAAGGAGAGGGATGGGGGGGGAGAGGGATGGAGGAGGAGAGGGAGGTATAAGGGCCTATCTCTCCAGCCCGGATGGCGGGAGGTTGGGGGCGGAGAAAAGGGATCAGACAAGAATCAGCAGAGGTTGAGGCAGCAGTACCATACGCTTATATATCTTTGAGACCGTTTTTGATTGGGGATTATATGAAGTGGTCGGTTATATTGTTCTGCACTATAGCCACAGCCGTGCTCTCTGCAGCAGCACTGGGAGAGAGCTATCCTCTTACAGTTGAGGGGATAGGAACGGTTACCGTTCCGGCAGATATCGTGAGCATCTCCATCTCAGTGGCCAGCAGCAATGAGAATTTGAGCCAGGCCCAGTCTGAGTTGGAGGAGGAGATGAACAGTGTGATCATTGCTCTGAAGAAGGCGGGGGTTAAGGATGAGGAGATACTTCCCGGACAGGGAAGCGGCATATCCAGTTTCCAGTCATCAAGCAATGTCTGCAGGATGGTGAATAACACCACTGTATGCGAGAATACCACAGAGAGTTCAGTCTCTCTACAAAGATCGGCAATGGTTCGCCTGAGATCTGCTGATGAGCCCAGGATTAATAGGGCTCTGGATGCCGCCCGGTCGGCGGGAGCCAATGCCTATGTAGTGGGATACGGCCTGAAGGATGCAAGCGGCGCTCTGGCAGAAGCCCGCAAAGAAGCTCTGGCTGACGCCCGGAGAAATGCAGCTGCATTGGCAGAGGATGCTGGGGGAAGACTGGGGAAGGCCATGGATATCTTCACTTATCCCAGCCTGGGGACCGACTATTCCTATGGCAGCGGCTCGACCAGGAGCGGGATGGTGGATGTCAGCGCCAGGGTCATGGTGACCTATGAGTTTATTTTATAAGAGATCTTGATGTCATCATATAAGGGGGCTAGATTATGAAAAAAATGTGCATAGCTTTAATGGGAATGTTGCTGCTCTCGTTAGCCGGGCCTGCAATGGCTGCTGCTGACGAGAAAGAGATCTCCAAGCTCAGGGTAGAGGGCGAAGGAAAGGTGAGAGTGGCTCCGGATATGGCAACGATAGTATTAGGCGTGGAGAGCAGGAGCACCAAAGCAGCAGAAGCAGTGGAAGAGAATGCCAGACTGATGAACCAGACCATCAACGCCCTGATCGAGGCCGGCATCAGTGAGAGCCAGATGCAGACCAGCAGGTTCAGCCTGACTACTGTGCCTCAGGATGAGAAGCTGGGCGCTGATGCCATAGAGCAGCCTTTGGTCTTCCTGGCCACCAACCAGGTGACTGTGAAGCTGGATAAGACCGAGGATGTGGGCCGGGTGCTGGATGCGGCAGTGGGTGCAGGCTCAAACAGCATACAGGAGGTCAGATTCGATCTCAAGGACCCGGCCCCCCAGAATGATGAGGCCATGGCTTTGGCCATCAAGGATGGGCAGAGAAAGGCCCAGGTTGCCGCCAGCGCTGCCGAATTGGAGCTGGGCAGGATTCTGGAGTTGACTGTGGGCTATGGATATGTCATGCCGGCACAGAGAAGCTACTCATTAGCCATGCCTGTCATCCCCATCCAGCCAGGGGAGGTGGAGGTCTCAGCCAGTGTGAGCCTGGTCTACGAGATCCTTTGATTCAAGACTGAAAAGAGCTCCTGAGAAGGCCAATAAGCCTTCACTCTCAGCCTCTCTTTCCCAAACGGGGAAGGGCGGCGAAGCTTTTTTTTGATGACCCTCCGCCTGCCTTTCCGGTTTGGGATACCACCCGCCGGGCCCAAGCTACTAACTCGAACCTCAACAGCGTCACATCAACTGCTTTGCATTAACTGCTTTGCATCAGCTGCTTTGGGGGAGATCGTTGCAGGCTCTCAGATGCTGGCCACTTATTCCAGCACATGATGCAAATGGAAACGGTGAATCCCCAGCTTCCCCTCGTAGTTGGCGGCAGTTATCTGCAGAACTCCTGGCACCTGGCAGGCAGCATGAATCCCCGCCCGCATGGCACTCTCTATTGCCTCCCGATCGACGCCATTGATCACGATCTCAAAGACACAGGATACATCCTCCGCCAGCACGCAGACTCCATCCTCCCGGAGCGATGCACAGAAGGCGGAGTTGGTGGAGGCCTTCAGCCCCTTGTACTTTGAGCCCACCTTCGATCCGCTGGAGACCACCCCCCCCGGAAAGGGGGTGATGGCACCCTCGACCTTGCGAATGGAGTCTATTGCCACCTCGGCTGCAGTCAGAGCCGACATCTGATTTTGGCCCTGGATCAGGAAGTTGCCCCCGGCAATCCCCTCCACAGCGCCAAAGCTGTTCTCGATGATGAAGTCGCCGGACATGAGAGGTATATTCCAGATCTTCCGTCCAAACCTCTCCTCCGATTTCTGGTAACCATCGCCAAAGAAGCTCAGCTTCCTGCCGGTATCGAACTGAGTTTCTGCATCATCCATGCCGTTATAAGCCGCAGCGGTGGGAGCAGTGAGCACACACTGGCCCAGCCTCATGAGCAATGAGTTCTCCAGGTTCTTGAGACCCATGTTGCATATCAGAATGTTCACGCCCGGCCGGCCGTCGACGGTCTCCCTGCCATCGACAAAGCACTCTATTCCTGCCTCCGCTGGACAGCCAATCACCGAGGTTCCAAACCCGGTTGCCTCCCTGGCCGCCTCCTGGGCCCATCTCTCAGTCACTGCTGTGATCTGCACCCTTGCCATCTTAATGGGAAAAGCCTCAGCAAAGGTATCATCGATTAGTACGCCATTGATCTCCATAATTTTTACCTCAAAATTCCCTTCCAGCCCGATCAATCCGGGTTATATGCAGCGAGAACGAATCCCCCTCCATCTTCCGCAGAGCTTGCCATGGCAGCAGCAGCACAGACCGGCCTTTCAAAGGAGAGTTCATAGGCTCTGCGAGCCATGCCGGCGGAGTCTTCGGCTGAGAGAGAGATGGCCTGAAAATCGGTCTTCTCATAGGTTGCTACCATCAAGGCAGAATCCTCATCCAGCCCAAACTGTTTCACCCTGAGCTCCTCTTTGCTGGCGATCCCCAGCCAGCCCCTCTCCCCCTGCACTGCCCCGGCGATGCGGGGTGTATCCAGCTCATCTCTCTCATAGCCGAAGGCGAGCAGGCTCAGGGCCATGGCATCACCCGGGCTCTGGCCGTCCTCGATCCTCTCTGCTATCATATCGGTGTGGGTGCCATTGGAGACCACTGCCAGGCCATCTGCCGTCCGGATACAGCTATAAGAGATGTAAGGATTTTTTACCAGATCAGCAGGATTCAGGGGGGAGATGGTTATCCCCTTCCCCGAGACCTGAGCTATCCGGTTGGGAAAAGAGCGGGAGGAGACTCTATAGGCTACAAAGCTCCTCCCCCGGGCTCGGCCCACCACCACTATCCGTCCTACATACATCTTCAGTCAACCAGATTGAACCGGGCGATGTTCCCATCGGCCAGGGACTTGATGTACTTCAGCATATCTGCACCGCCCGGCTTCTTGAACAGGTGCTTGTAGCGCCCCTGCAGGCTCAGATACTCCTCTACAGGCTTTGGTCTGCGGATCTTCTTCACGCCCACCAGGCAGCCGTTGACATACTCAGTTAGGGGCCACAGACCCGTCTCCACCGCCAGCCGGGCAATCTCGATCATAGTACCTGCATCGAATGTCCAACCGGTGATGCAGGGGGCATTGATCTGGATATAGGATGGTCCATTGATCTTCAAGGCCTCCTTGACCTTCCTTCTCAGATCCACAGGATAAGCCACTGAGGCAGTGGCCACATAGGGCACACCATGGGCCAGGGCGATGGCCGGCATATCCTTCTTGGGGCGGGGATTGCCCAAAGACTCCGATCCCGAGGGGGTGGTGGTGGTGTGCACGCAGAAGGGGGTAGAGCCACTGCGCTGCACTCCAGTGTTCATGTAGGCCTCGTTGTCATAGCAGATGTAAAGCACCTTATGGCCCCGCTCGAACATGCCGGAGTTCGAGCCCATGCCGATGTCGAATGTGCTCCCGTCTCCTCCTATCACTATCACATTGGTATCCTTGCCCCGTCGTTTGAGCATGACCTCCACGCCGGAGGCCACTGCTGCGGGGTTCTCGAACAGGGAGTGAATCCAGGGAACACACCAGGCGCTCTCCGGAAAGGGAGTGGTGACAACCTCCAGGCAGCCGGTGGGCGAGACCACAATGGTGTTCGGCCCAGCCGCATCCAGGATCAGCCTGATGGCTGTGGGCATGGCACATCCCGCACAGGCCCTGTGCCCCGGTGCCAGCAAAGATTTTTCCATTTTTTATTGCCTCCTAAAGAATCTCCTCTCTCAGATCCAGGAACTCGAACTCGTTCTCGATCCCCTTCTCGGCAGCGAGGGCCTTATCCACTATCTTTCTTACGTCCTTGAGGGTGATATCACGGCCCCCAAGGCCAGCGGCAAAGCCGATGATAGGGGCTCTGATATCGGTGTTATAGAATGCCGCCTTGAGGTCAGTCACAAGCCCGGCCTCATATCCTATGGAGACATCCTTCTCCACCACTGCAATCACCTTAGCCCCAGCCAGGGCCTGGCGCAGGGCGGCTACTGGAAAAGGACGATAACATCTGAGCTTGATCAGCCCCACGCTGATGCCCTCTGCCCTCATCTCATCGATGGCATCCTTGATGGTGCCAACGACTGAGCCCATGGCAATTAATATAACCTCGGCATTCTCGGCATAATAGCTGTCAAGAAGGCCGCCATAATACCGGCCAAAGGCCTTCTGGAAGTCCCTGGCCACCTGATCTATCTTCTCCAGGGCCTTCTGATGGGCCACAAACTGCTGATAGCGGAACTCAGTATAGGTGGAGGGATCGGCGAAGGCTCCGAAGGTCAGGGGATTGTTCGGGTCCAGGATATTCGCCGGCTTGAAATCGGGCAGAAACTCCCTTGCCTTATCCTTGTCCAGGAGCTCGACCGGCTCGTAGACATGGGTGAGGATGAAGCCATCCATGCAGACCATGATGGGTGTTCTGATCTCCGGGTCCTCGGCGATCTTATAGGCCTGAAGGGTGGCGTCCACTGCCTCCTGCACATTCTCCACATAGATCTGCAGCCATCCCACATCGCGAGCACCAATGGAGTCCTGATGATCGTTCCAGATGTTCAGGGGAGCGCCCATGGCCCGATTGGCCACGGTCATCACTATAGGCAGCCTCATGCCGGAGACGTTATAGAGGACCTCGTACATCAGGGCCAATCCCTGGCTGGTGGTCGAGGAGTATCCCCTGCCACCACAGGCGGTGGAGCCGACCAGAACGGAGAGGGCGGAGAATTCGGAGTCAACCGTCAAGAATGTGCTATCCAGCTCGCCATCAGCCGCCATCTGAGAGAGGTTCTCAACGATGTGGGTCTGCGGGGTGATGGGATAGGCGGAGATCACCTCCGGCCGGCAGCACATAACTGCATGGGCTACTGCATAGGAGCCCTCTACCACTCTCATATTGGCAGTATTCTTGGGCATACTGCTATCGCTTCCGCTTCCTTTGGTCATCACTTCTCCTCCAACACCATAGTAATCGCCATGCGGGGACATTCATTGGCGCAGACGCTGCAGCCCTTGCAGTAATCCAGGTCGGGGACGAACTGCCCGTCCACCAGGTGGATACAGCCCTCAGGGCAGTAGATTGCACAGAGACTGCATTTTATACATGCCTTATGATCGACAACGGGCACAAAGGTCCGCCAGGCGCCAGTCTTGGTCATTCTGGTGCTGCACGGATCTACCAGTTTACCAGCCTTCAGTTCCATTACATGACCCTCTCATAGGCTGTTTTAATGGCCATAAGGTTCTTCTTTCCCAGTTCTCCCGAGAAACGCTCGGATATGGCCTTGTTCAGGCTTTCCAGCCCTATCTCTTTGCTGGCGCCGCAGAATGCTCCGAGCATTGTGGTGTTCACAATGGGCCTTCCCAGGATCTCCATGGCGATGTGGGTGGCATCGATGGTGATGACCTCGGCCTTGGTATTGAGCTTGAGCAGCTCTGGTGAACGGTCGGTGTTGATTATTATCTTGCCATCCGGCTTCAGTCCGCTGGCCACATCGACAACATCCAGAAGGGTCACGTCCTGGACGATGACATAGTCCGGCTCATAGATCTGGCTTCTCACTCGGATGGGTCTGTCGGCAATTCTGGCAAAAGCCATAACTGGCGCACCCCTCCTCTCAACTCCAAAGGCCGGAAAAGCCTGCGAGAACCTTCCGTCCTCAAAGGCGGCAACGGCTATTATCTCGGCCGCCGTGACTGATCCCTGACCACCACGGCCGTGCAATCGTATCTCTTTCAAGGGCTGACCTCCTATATCTTGTGCGCTGATCTCCTCAACTGCTGCGAAAGAGAGATGAGCGAATATATCTTTTTCGGAGCCCATCCGGGGCGGGAATTGGAAGAACTGGTTATGAGAGGAGCGCCCAGAATGCCACCAGAATCGATTGAACCAGTATGAACCAAGAGCCATGCTATTGTATGCCAAATCGGCAAACCTCTCCCCCAGACTGGAGGGGCCGGGATCGATATCCTCCAACTCGCGAATTGGGGGATGATCATGCATAAACGGATCGGGAAGTTCCAGTCTTCTCAAATAGCCAACCTCCACAGAGCTGGTATCTTGCCTAATAGAAATATAGCCATCGATCAATGAAATGCTCTGATACCTAATCCAGTGCCTCCTCCTTCTCTCCATCCGGCTTTTCTGAGGGGGCACCGGCCAGGATACCATGCATCACCAAAAGCAGGAGGATGATCAAATAGAAGTATACATTAATGACTCTGTTCATGGCGATGAATAAGAGCAGTGCCCCCGCCATCCACCCCCAGCGATCTCGGGGTTCCATTCTCTGCACTGCCAGGACAAATATGGCGGATATGACCATGCCTTGAACGACTATCATCCAATCCCAGGGAACGACACGGGATATCAGATAGGAGAGGTTCACTGTGGGGGTGTCGACATAAAACCAGTTGCCATATACTCCAGCGATGAACTCCTCTGGAGAGCCCAAGAGGAAGGGGAGTACGATTATCAGGGCGATTACTACTGCTATCAATGAATTCGCTATGGCCTTTTTCATTCCCCATCTCTTGAAGGCCGAAACCACAATAAAAGGAAAAATAACCCAAACGAATTGATAGACGGCGAGGGCATATCCAGATGCAATCGAGCTTGTCCACATTCTGTCATTTCTGTCGAGGAAAAAAACGATTGAAAGGATGAGAAATAGAACCCCCAGATAGATCTCATGCCGGTACTGAAGATATGGAGTCAGCAGGAATACCGGGACGAGCAGAATGCTATGATCACTGGAGCGCCTAGCTGAATATGCTAAAATAAGGGCGGAGAGCACAACACTAATCAGGTTCATAAACCGCAGATCCACGCCAAATGCAGTAGCTGGCAGATACGCCATCCACATTCCGGGCAGGTAGGTGAAGACCTGATGAGGGGGATGGTAGAGAAGGTCATGATACCCATAAGGGGTCAATCCAGCCAGGAAGGACTGACAGCCGGAGAGGATGAGGGGGAGCATATCAGATCTCTGTGCGTGAAGCGGGAATGAGTCTATGCTCAACAGGTATGTGCCGATATATCCGGCCAGGGCGATGAAGAAGAGATGGTCCGGGGATGCGCCCCTGATGAGCTGATACAAGAGGGCGGCTGAAATAAATGCAAATAAGAGAACGGCTACCGGGATGTCAAGATGATAGCCGAAAGGGGCATATCTGATATCCTGCACAATCAGCAGGGCAAAAGCCATCACCTCGAAGATCAAGATTATCACCGTCGTCAGCCTGACTGCTGAAATGCGGTCGATGACGGACAGGTGAGCTTCAGCTATCTCAGGTTTTATAAAAATAATGAATGCTATAAGGAATAAACAGGTATAAGGAAGCAGTATTATCTGAAAGATGGGCTCTGAGAGGCGGTCTGGCAGAGGAAAATACCGGTCGGATTTCACACTCAAGAGAAGACCAAGCACTGCGAGGGCCAAAATCCTTATTTTCATCTTTTTATCTTCGGGTATTATTCTGCTGGGATGTTCACCCTCACTCTGCAGCACATTCGTCACCGTCTGTCACCTTCATGAGTCATGGGCAGGCTCGCCATTGGACCGGGCCCGGAATACCTGCTTCAAACGAGCTTTTGGTAGTGTTGATTGATTATTTAAGGCTGATTCAAGGGGGTCGGAGCCCGCATCGCATCCAGGTGCCCGGCCGCCTTAGAGCCTGATATTCTGCCCACAGTCTGCCCATCAGAGCAGGCTGCTTGCTGGGAGCAGCCCCAGCGATTGAAGCATTCCATCCTATCCGGCGTTGTGCCATACATAATTTGTGCTTGAAAGATAATTAAATATAAATACAATCAATATCGCCAGGGACTCAGCAGCAAGATAGTGAATTTTTGCTCCTTCCGTTAAAGCAAATAGAACAGACAGGTTGATGAGCATGCCGGCAAAAGAGATGATATGGTACCTGAACATCGCACTGAATAGCGCCCCCATGTCCATGAAATCGTAATTGAACGTTGCCTTGGTATTCAGGAAAAAGTTCCATACAATGCTTGACTCTATTGCTATCAATGCCGATATTACATAATATATGTGCACATGCTCTGTCAGAAACCAGAGAACAGCCAGGTTGACCACAGCCCCTGTGGCCCCGACGAGTGCAAATTTATATACAAATCTCCCCCGACCTGTTCTCCCGATTGATTTAAGGTCTGACATGGAGAGCATATCAGATCAGCAATTCTCTCTCATATCCGGCCTGTATAATAGGGCTGAATGCCGGGAGCTGATCCCCTGGGCTCACCGAAGGCTTGCCCCGTGAGCCTGCCTTCGGGATTGATTCATTGTATTGTGCCTGCAGATTCTGCACGGCGATGCACATCACCATTCGCCCCTTATCCGCCCCAGCTTGAGCTGGATGAGAAGCTCAAATATCCTGATCATCTCCTGCAGGCCATTCATATTGAAGCCCACCTTCGAAGAGCCTGCTTTCCTCTCACAGAATGATATGGGGACCTCCAGCGCCTCGACCCTTGACTTATACACAATCTCTATCACTATCTTGAATCCCTTGGGTTTAAGCTCAAGATCATCGAATACATCCCTCTTTGCCACCATAAAGCCGGTCATGGGGTCCTTCAGGTCCACACCCAGGATCAGCCGAGTCAATCGGGCAAAGGCGATGGTTACCAATCTCCTTGCCCAGGCATCATTGCATTCCCCGCCATCGATGAGCTTCGAGCCGAGGACTATATCACAATCCTCTATCAGCCGAAGCATTCTCTGAAGATCTTCCGGTCGGTGAGAGCCGTCGCCATCCATGAGGGCGATTATATCTCCTCTGGAGCAGGATAGACCCTCAAGAAAGGCATTGCCCAGACCATTTGATCTCTGGATCATCACCTTTGCTCCCTGTACCACTGGCGCTGTGAGGCTTTTATCTATTATCAGTATCTCGTGGTCCTGCTTTATGACAGCATTGATGCTATCTACAAGCTCCTGAATGGTTGGTTCATCCTTGGTGGGAATGATGATCGAGGCGAACATCTGCTGCTCTTTCCCCTCCACAGGATCTATCTCCATTCCTCGCTTAAATAATTTATTAATTTTATATATCCTGCCGTAAATTTTCCAGCAGTGCTCATGCTGCGGGTTTGGGATGATAGGGCTCGCACTCCCCTCACCCTCTCCCCGTCACCTCCACCACCAGGACATCGACAAAGGCCTTTGCATTCCCATCGATTGAGGCCACAATGCTCACGTTGTACAATCCAGGCGAGATATTGGCATTCCAGACCCCCATGTACCTCCCCCCGGATGTCTGCAGCAGGCTGGTCCTGGCTACCTCAATGCCATCGGCTCCATCTATCACTGCGCTGCAGCTCAAGGTGCCATCCCGGACCCCATCGCCGATGCCCGGGGAGGGGGTGGTTGCATTGGCGGAGGCAGAGCCCTGGGTTGCCCTCCCAGTCGAGCCGATCTGCACATATCCGTCCTTGCGGTCGATGTTGGCGAATCCCTGAGGGGAGCCAAATCCACAGGTGGCGCATCCCTTCACCGTCAGCTTTGCCTCTTTTGTTGCTGAGGAATTATCTGCAGAGGCCTGTGATGCCGCCGATTCCCTCTCCCGGAATGATGCACTGATGGTGGTCGCACTCCCCGATCTCACTGGATTGGGCTGGGCGGAGGCCTCTATCAGCTCATAGGGGAACTTGGGCTGGCTCTCCAGCCAATCCCGCCAGGTGTAGAGCCGGGCATCATAGCCGGTGACGCTGAGGGCATACCACAGCAATGCAGCCTCGACCCCGATGTTGGTGTAGACCACCACTGTGCGGTTTCGATCCAGATTGGAGAGGAGCCCCTCCAGCTCCCGGACGGGCTTCATGCTATCATTGATCAGCACTCCCTGGTAGGGGATGTTGACTGCTCCGGGAATGGATGCCAGCTCATAAGCATTCTTCGGCCTGGCATCAACTATCTGCGCCCCACCGGCAACGACATATTCATAGGTGGCAAGAAGCTCCGGCCGGATATGGGGAAGGTACTCAGTTCTCGGCCTGCTGGCAGGGCGGTTGCTGATATTCAGTCCCGCCGCCTTCCAGTCATCGATTGTGCCCTCCAGCACCCTGACCTTCTCATGGCCCAGGTACTTCAGAGCCCAGTAGGTGAAAAAAGCCGGCGACGGCCCGCCGCCGCAGGGCAAGCACTCCCCGGCGATCAGCAGGGGATCATTGCTGCTGATGCCTGCATCTCCCAGGAGACGGGCCATCTCTGCCGCCGAGAGCATCTCTCCGCCCTCTGAGAAGAAGCGATCATAATTGAGATTGACTGCGCCCTCGATGTATGCAGGGGCGCTGGGGCTGATGTCCAGTATGACTTCATCCGGGGAGATCGAGTCCGGGGTGGCCACTGCCCCTCCAAGCCCATGGCTGGCATTGTTGCTGTTGCCAGGATTGCTGCTGTTGCTGGCATTGTCCATTGCCCGGGAGGAGTTGCCGGCCGGGGATGAATTCTGACGGATGCCATTTTTCATATCCTCTTCATAGGCCGCCTTCTTGTCCAGCCAGCCGTCCAGGTTGACCCAATCCGGGCAGTCGGGGCAGAACTCACCGCTCTCAGTGCCTGCGCTGGCCAAGCCTGCCAGGAGAGAGAGATAGAGATGAGAGAAGATGGACAGGAGCATCAAGAGGACCAGGATCGCCCTTGCACTGCCCGCCGGCCTGGCTGAGGCTGCCCCTTTCCCCTCATTGGGCGGGAGGAGAGAGCAGGAGAGATCAGAGAGCCGTCTCATTCAGCCCCCTGGGCCCCTCCCCCTCCGGGAGATCCGGCACCTGGTCTGTTATCCAGTCCAGGTAGCTGTAAAGCCGGGCATCATAGCCCATCATCTCCAGGGCGAACCAGAGCACTGAGCCCTTTATGCCGGTATTAGTGAAGACTACCACTGGCTGGTCCTTCCTGAGCACCATGAAGATCATATCCAGACGCTCCTCGCCGGTGATCCTATTATCGTTAAGGGCGCCCTCATAGGGCAGGCTGATCGATCCGGGTATGGTTCCTATGAGATACTCGGGCAGGCTGCGGGCATCGATGATCTGCGCCTGGCCGCTTCTGACCAGATCGTAGGTGGCGGTGTAGTTTGAGGTCGCCTGGGGCATGTAATCCACCTCTGGAAGGACTGCCGCTATCTCTGAGGTCGCTCCCCCTGCTGCCGCCCAGTCCTCGGCTGTGCCGTCCAGGACGGTGACATTCTCATGGCCCAGGCCCTTCATCATCCAGTAGACGTAGGTGGCCACCGAGGGCCCTCCGCCGCAGGGCAGACATTCCCCGTAGATGAGCACAGAGTCCTCCCTGGAGATCCCCGCCCGGCCCAGGATGCCGGCAATCTGATCTGCCGGCTTCAGCACCCCAGGCTGAACAAAGAACTCCGTATAGGGAATGGCCACTGAGCCCTCAATATGCTTGCTTGTACCCCGACCTGCACTCTCGCTAACATTTAGAAGGATATATTCATCAGAGAGCTGATCCAGGGGCAAGAGCATCTCCCGCGCCTTGAGGCTGCGGGTCATATTGATCTCTCTTTCTGCTATCCTTGCCAAAGCTACATTCTGAGCATCTCCGGTCTCATTTGCCTCTGCCAGCCGGGAGCTATCAGCCGGTGCTGCGGCCCCGGTATCTCTATCCTCTCCGCCCTGGGAGGAGTTCATCCCCCAGCGGATCTCGCGTGATCTCTTGGGCCAGCTGGTTCCAGCCGGCTGCTCTCGAGCGGCAGTGACATTGCCAATCTCATTCAACTTGGCCATGGGATCCCAGCCGCCACTGGAATCGTCGCAAGCTCCTCCCAGAGAGGCGCACTCCGCACCGGCAGAAGCGCTCTGGATGAGGAGCAGAGCCGCGAGAAGCGTCCCGCAGATGATGCCCATCAAGATCGGGATCGATCTCGTTTTGGTCATCCAGTCTGCCCCCAGGATTCATGGAGCTTCTCTTTCACCCGCTCTACCACTCTAGAGCAGATCGCCCGGTCAATCGCAAGCTCCTGGGTCTTCTCTATGCCCAGCTCAGTGACAATGATCTGTATGGCCGGATCTATCTGCAGATGCTGCAGTGTCCTGGCGGCACATCTCATCGGACAGCCGTCAATGGAGATCATCAGTTCTGCCTCTCGTGCCGCCTTCACCATTGCCTCTATGTGAGCTGCCACTGCCGCCAGGCAGAAGAAGCCTGCTACACCCTCATTTGATAGGTTTACAGCCGCCTGGTTGGCGATCTGGCCGACATTGCAGGCTCCAGAGCAGGCCACCGCCCGCACATCAGAGGAGCTGCAACTGCACCTCTCTTTATCATCCATTGGTGACACCATTGAATTGGCCAATTCCACAATTCCCGATCATCTCTTGAGCATCCTTTTGATCTCTTCCACAGTTGCCGTTCTTCCTGTCAAGACCGACTTTCCATCTATATAAAGGGCTGGTGTCATCATCACTCCCCGATCCATGATCTCCTGGATGCTATCCACCTTGATGATCTCTGCATCACTTCTCGATTCCTCCACTGCCTTCTGCACATTCTTGAGCAGGCTCTTGCACTTGGCACAGCTTGTGCCCATGATCTCAATCTTCACCATATGATTCACTCCAGCTCCATTCAGCATTCTGTCTGCTCCAGCTCGTCCTCAGGCAATAAGGATTGTTTTCCGGCAAGCATGGGGGGGATGTGCAGGATGTGCAGGTCAGGAGATGAGGGGAGAGGTACTCCATCAGTGCTTCCGTGCCTGCCTGAAAAGCAGCGGCGACAGCATAAGGATCTGTGATGGTCATTGGATCACATCAAATCTGCAACTGATTCCCCTGGTTGCCGATCCGGTGCTCGTAGCCCTTCCCCACAATCTCTCTTCTCTCCCCCTCCCTTTCCATCCAGATTCCCTCCTCCACCACCTCGCCGATCACCGTCAGGCTGCAGGCCTCCCGCGCCGCCTGCAGGCCCGAGGGGCGCAGGGTGAACGCCAGCTCAAAGTCCCCTCCTGCGCCAAGGGCCATCTGCAGGGCCATCTCCTCTCCCACCATCTCCACCAGCCCCGGGGCCAGGGGCAGCTTATCCTGGAAGACTGAAAAACCCACTCCGCTTACCTCTGAGAGATCGGAGAGGGAGAGGGCCAGACCATCGCTGTTGTCCATCATGGCGGTGACGCTTCTGCTCTTTGCCAGCGCTCGCCCCTCCTTCAGCCTGGGCTCGGGTTCCAGAAGGCTGGTTATCAGCTCGCTTTCCACGCCATTCTGCCAGGCCCACAGTCCTCCGCCGGCTGCGCCCAGGAAGCCGGTGGTGCAGAGAAGGTCTCCCACCTGAGCCCCCCGCCGGCGCAGGATCAACTCCTTTTCCACAAAGCCCAAAGAGGTGCCGGTGATGGTCAATTCCTGGTGGCTATCGGTGTCCCCCCCCAGAACACGGGTGCCATAAAGGGCAGCGCAGTCGGCAAAGCCGCTGAATAGCTCATCGATGAAATAGCAGTCCGCCTCTGGCGGAAGGCCGGCGGCGATGAGCAATCCCGCCGGTTCTGCTCCCATGGCGGCGATATCGCTCAGATTGACTGCCACTGCCATCCAGCCCATCTGCCAGGGGTTCATGATATCGGGAAAGTCCGTCCTCTGGTGGAGCATATCAGTGCTCGCCACAAAGTACCTCTCCCCGAGATCGATAACAGCGCAGTCGTCATGCTGGATCCCTCCCAGGATCACAGAGATGCGCCGAATCAATTCCCTCTCCCCAATAGTCTCTTTCATCCTCTCTTGCCCCCTGATCCCGTCCAGTTCCGAAAGCTATTAAGATTCAAAGATGCATTAAATAATGTTATGCTCGATTACAAAAGGCTGTCTGTCCGGGGATCGGTTCCTCTTCTCCTGCTCTCCCTTCTGCTCTCTCTTGTGCTCTTTGCTCCGCCTTCAGTGGCATCAGCACAGACAATGCGGATCTGTCCGCAGGGCTGCGGCAATATCAGCATCCAGGAGGCCTTGATTGAAGCCTCTCCTCTGGATACGATCATCGTGGAGGGCGGAATCTACACTGAGCCCTTTATAATGGCTCGGCCAGTAAATCTTCTGGGCCGGGAGGCAGGCGGTGGAAGGCCGATCCTCAATCCGGAGAAAGGGAGGGTGATCCTGGCCGCCCAGGGTGCAGTAATCTCAGGCTTTGACTTCTCCCAGGGCAGTGCCATTGAGGAGGAGAGGACAGACTGCAGTCTGGAGGTCGTCCTTCCTGCCACCATATACCTGAACGACTTTCCGGGAAAAAGGAGCGTCTGCCCGGAAGATCTGGCTCTTTGGAACTCAAGCCACATGATAAGCTATCAGTACAACAGCCGGGTGCAACGGGGCTTTCTAGGCAATTACTGGGCAGATTACTCTGGAGAGGATAAGGATGGAGACGGGATCGGCGATGAGCCTGTGATTTTGAACCAGGAGAACATAGACTACCATCCACTGATGCAGCCTGCTGGGCACTACCTGATTGTAGATGAGGCTGCTGCATCAGAACGGGAGGTGGATACCATCTCGGCGCAGGTGGGAGAGGTATTTGAGATCTCCCTCCCAGCTAACCCCACCACCGGCTACAACTGGAATGTGGACTATGATTCCACCCTCTTGAGCCTGAAAAGCACTCAGTATGCTGTTCCCCCATCCCGGGCACTTGGGGCCAAAGGCAGCTCGATCTATCTCTTCGAGCCCCTCCGCCCGGGCAGGACCACCATATACTTCGTCTACAAACGTTCCTGGGAGAACATCGTAGCAGACAAGCGAGCATTTCAGGTGGATATATCCGCTGGGTGATAAAGGGGTGCTAGAGGTGTTGAAGGGGTGCTAGAGGTGTTGAAGGGGTGCTAGAGGTGTTGAAGGGGTGCTAGAGGTGTTGAAGGGGTGCTAGAGGTGCTAAAGGGGTGCTAGAGGTGCTAAAGGGGTGCTAGAGGGGGGCTGGATGGGGAGATGATGAAAGGAGGATGAGGCTGCTATGAAGGCTGACAGGCCAAATCCATCCCGAGGGCGGGGAGGGACTCTTGGACAGGGCATGAACTATTTATACAGTAATGCATGATCAAGCCCTGATCATCACAATCCTTAAGGAGATCTCAATTTGGCAAAATCCGATATCAAATCTGAGGAGAAATCAGATCAAAAAACAGAGGTGAAGACGCCTGCCTCCAGAAAGCCTGAGATCAATATCGGCATGGTTGGACATGTCGATCACGGCAAAACCACACTTGTCCGGGGGCTATCAGGAAGCTGGACCGACCAGCATAGCGAGGAGGTCAAGAGAGGCATCTCCATCCGTCTGGGCTATGCAGATGCCACATTCAGAAAGTGCCCCAACTGCCCGGACCCGGATGCTTTTACTGTGGAGGAGAAGTGCCCCCACTGTGGCAGCGAGACTGAGATACTGCGCACTGTCTCCTTCGTCGACTCTCCAGGGCATGAGACCCTCATGGCCACCATGCTCTGCGGTGCAGCGATCATGGATGGCGCAGTGCTGGTCATCTCCGCCAATGAGCCCTGCCCCCAGCCACAGACAAAAGAGCACCTGATGGCCCTGGACATAACAGGTATCGACAAAATCGTAATAGTTCAGAACAAGATCGACCTGGTCTCCAGGGAAGAGGTGATGGCGCACTACCAGCAGATCAAGGACTTCATAAAGGGAACTGTGGCTGAGAAGGCGCCCATTGTGCCCGTCTCTGCTCAGCAGAACCTGAATGTCGATCTGGTGATCAAGGCCATTGAGGAGTATATTCCAAACCCCGAAAGAGATACCAAGAAGCCTGCCCTGCTGAAGATAGCCCGATCCTTTGATGTCAACCGCCCCGGAGCGGCACCTGAGGCCCTCAAAGGAGGAGTGATAGGCGGCTCCCTGAGCCAGGGGGTTCTTCATGTTGGCGATAAGATTGAGATCTGTCCGGGCAGGCTGGTGGATTATGAGGGCAGAAAGCAATGGGTGCCAATCCAGACCAAGGTGGTATCCCTCCTGGCAGGCAGACAGAGCCAAGAGGAGCTCACCCCCGGCGGCCTGATCGGTGTGGGCACCCAACTGGATCCGGCGATGACCAAGAGCGATGCACTGGTGGGCCAGGTGGCAGGGGAGCCGGGAAAGCTTCCCCCCATCCGGAGCACATTCACAATGAACATGCAGCTCCTGGAGAGGGTGGTGGGAGTTACAGATGAATCCAGTGTCGAGCCCATCCATTCCAGCGAGCCTCTTATGCTGAACGTGGGTACCGCTACCACAGTAGGGGTGGTGACCAGTGCCCGGGAGGGGGGAGTGGTCCAGGTACAGCTCAAAAGGCCGGTCTGCGCAGATAAAGGGGATCGTGTGGCTGTGAGCAGGCGCATCGGCGCCAGGTGGCGGCTAATTGGCATCGGCTCCATAATCGACTGAAAATATGCAGCAGATAGATGCCGATAGCATAAGGGTGATCATAGACACCAATGCCCTGATGGCGGCAGAGCAGTTCGGGGTGGACATCTTCGGCGAACTGATGCGCCTGGGTTATGTTGAGTGGATCGTCCCCGCTCAGGTGAGAGGAGAGCTGCTCTCAATAGCAGAGAGGGCAAAGAAAGGACGGGATAGGACTGCCGCCAGAGTGGCCCTGGGCCTGGCCGGGCAGTGCAAGGTGGTGGGCATCGACAACTGTCCCGCAGACCAGGCCATTGTGGATCTGGCAGAGAAAGAGGGTGCGGCGGTCTTCACCAATGACAGAGCCCTGAAGAAAAGATTATTTAGCAAAGGCATCACCGTAATATACCTGCGCCAGGGTCGGTACCTAGAGGCGATGAAGAAGGAGTATTGATGTACAAGAGGATGAAGCTTAAGGGTGTGGCCAGGATAGAGCCGGGTCATCTGGGAGATCCCCTCGAAGCGGCAGTGGAGAGAGCACTGCGGGACAAATATGAGGGCGTGGTGGACAAATCTCTGGGGACCATCGTGGCTGTGCTCGGAGCGGATGATATTGGCGAAGGTCACATCCTGGCAGGAGACGGGTCCATCTACTATGAGGTCAACTTCGATGCCCTCGTCTTCAAGCCCGAGATGCAGGAGATAGTAGAGGGAGAGGTGGTGGAGATAGTCAAGTTTGGTGCATTTCTCTCCCTGGGCCCCTTCGATGCCCTCCTGCACGTCAGCCAGATAACCAATGAGTATATATCTTATGATGAAAAGAACGCGCGCCTGGTCAGCAAAGAGTCCAGCAAGTCCCTGGGAGAAGGGGATCGGGTTCGAGCCAGAGTGATAGCAGTCAGCCTGAATGAGAAGGAGCCCAGGGAGAGCAAGATCGGCCTGACCATGAGGCAGACGGGCCTGGGGAAGCTGGAATGGCTTGAAGCCGCAGATGAGGCCCAAACAGAGAACGAGAGCATCCAGACAGAGGCAAAATGACCGAACAGGCATGCAGAGAATGTCGCAGAATAGTCGAGGGGCAGGTCTGCCCCATATGCAATTCAGCCTCGCTGAGCAAGGACTGGAGCGGATATGTGGTAATCATCGATCCCAAGGAATCCATCATCGCTGAGAAGCTGGAGATCAAGCTCCCTGGCAAATACGCTTTGAAGGTGCGATAGCTTGCATACACTTCTTCTGCCTGAAGAGCTGCGCCTATTGCTCAAAAACCCTCTGGGCAGGCTGTGCAAAGGCAATGGCATTGAGTGCATAGAGAAAATGCGGGACGAATTGGAGCAGGCCAGGAAGGTCGCTTCCGTCGGCGATATGAGCACATTCTATCTTTTGAAGTCGGGGATAATTCCGGACCTGGCAGTGGTGGACAACAAGACGAAGAGGGTCCAGATTCCCGATCACGTTCTGCAGAGCTTAGAGCATGATAGCTACAAGAGCATAAAGGTGAAGAACCCTCCTGCTACTCTGACCAGAGAGCTGGTGGAGCTGATAGATGATTCTCTGGCTGGAGGGGAGCGGGTGAAGATTGTGGTGGAGGGAGAGGAGGATCTGGCAACTCTTCCCGCGATTCTCTATGCCCCAATTGGCTCTGTGGTGATCTACGGGCAGCCGGATGAGGGAAGCGTCCTGGTGAAAGTGACCCCTGAGATGAAGGAATATATTGGCGAATTACTAAAAAAAATGATTGTGGAGGAATGAAGTTGGAGATAAAGGTCATTGAAGAGAAGGACAATCCCCTCCTGAACCGCAGGGAGATAGCCTTCAGGATCATTCACGATGAGTCCACGCCGTCCAGAAAGAGCGTGGTCGAGAGGCTGGCGGCGACTATGAACTCAAAGGTGGGCCTGGTCTATGTGGACAGGCTGAAGACTGAGTTTGGAAAACGCGAGACCCTTGGATATGCCAAGATCTATGAGACGGAAGAGAGGGCAGCACAGGTGGAGCGGGCCCATATCATAGAACGCAATACATTCACCAAGCCTGAGGAGAGCGGGTCGGAGGCAAGCTAAATGGCAGAGAAGAAGGGCAAGGGTGGTGAGGTCAAGGGCGTATCCAGATACTACGAGCTTGGCGGAGACTCCATCAAATCCAGAAAGCCGGTCTGTCCGAGATGCGGAAATGGCGTCTTCCTGGCGAACCACGGTGACAGGCAAAGCTGCGGCAAATGCGGTTATACTGAGTTCAAGAAATGATTCTCAGGAACCCGGGCATTGACCCCGGACCTGATTTCACTCTTTTGAGAGATTTTCCTGCCAGTTTTATCATTATTCTTGCTGGTTATCTATTTAAGCCTTGAAGAAAAACATTATAAGGGGTGTTCACTTGGATCCATTCAGTACGATATTACCTCTATTTGTTGTGCTAGCTATACTATCACAGGCGATCAAGATCGTGCGAGAATATGAGAGGGTGGTCATATTTCGTCTGGGTCGCTTCAGCGGAGTAAAAGGCCCTGGCATATTCTTCATCATCCCCGTCATCGACCGGGTCATACTCCTCGACCTGAGGGTCTTCACCATCGATGTGGCCAAGCAGGTGGTCATAACCAGGGATAATGTGAGCGTGGAGGTGGATGCTGTCATCTACTACCGGGTGGTCGATCCAGCAAGCGCGATCATTCAGGTGGAGAACTACCGGGTGGCTACCTCTCTCCTCTCCCAGACCACACTGCGTGATGTCCTGGGACAGATCGAGCTGGATGACCTGCTCAGCAAGCGCGATGAACTGAACAAGAGGCTACAGGAGATCTTGGACCAGCATACCGATCCCTGGGGGATCAAGGTTACGGCCGTCACCTTGAGGGATGTTGCCCTGCCCGAATCGATGAGAAGGGCAATAGCCAAGCAGGCGGAGTCCGAGAGGGAGAAGAGGTCGCGCATCATCCTGGCAGATGGCGAGTTCCAGGCATCCAAGACCATGACCGATGCTGCTCGGCTCTATGAGGAGGTCCCTGCTGCCCTTAAGCTCAGGGAGCTGCAGACCCTGGTGGACATCGCCCGCGAGAAGACCCTCATCGTCGTCACCCCCAGCGGAGATCCGGCCACGGGATCGGTTACCGGCCTGACTGCCGCCCTGAACCGCGAGCTCTCAGAGAGGGAGATGGGGCGGGCGGGTGAGGAGAGAACGGAGAGCGTGATAAAGGAATCTGTCCTGGATAGAGCCAGATTCAGGAGATGAATGGCAGCGGAAGGCAGGCCGGAATAAAGGCCTCGGGGCCTGCCTGACAGTAGGTATCCGATCGATGTCAAATGAGGATCTCATGAATAGAGGGAGGAGAATGCCAGCCCGGATGCTGGGGATAGCATTGCTCTTCCTTCTCATTGCCGGCCAGGCACAGGCGACGGGCAATGTTTTGATGGTGGACATGAAGGGGACCATCACCCCTGCCAGCGATGATATCCTCTCCGCCGCCCTGGAGAGGGCAAGGGCTGAGGATTCCCTGGCTCTGATTCTCCTCCTGGACACACCTGGCGGAGGCCTCGCCGAGACCACTGAGATTCTGAGGCTGATAGATGAGTCGAAGATCCCGGTCATCGGCTACGTCCATCCTGAGGGAGCAGTAGCCTGGTCTGCAGGGACGATCATCCTGATCGGTACCGATCTGGCGGCCATGGCCCCCCATACCATCATCGGCTCGGCTCAGCCGGTACAGCTCTCGCCAACCGGGGGGACGGTGCCAGTAAACGATAGCAAGACCACCAATGCCATAGTGGCACTGATCGAGGAGAAGGCGCGAAAACATGGCCGGAATACCACTGCTGCCAGGGAGTTCGTCCTCTCCAATCTGAATCTGAATGCCGATGAGGCGAAAAGCTTCCGGGTGATCGAGCATATCGCCTCCAGCCCAGAGGAGCTCATGGATCAGATCAACGGCACCAGGATCAAGAACACCACCCTCATCACTCAGGGTGCAGATCTGAAGCTCTTCGAGCCGCCAATAAATCTGCTGTTCCTCAAGCTTCTCTCCGATCCCACCATCGCCGGGCTCTTAATGCTGATCGGCCTGTATTCTCTCATCTACGGCTTCTCCAGTCCGGGGATGGGTGCAGAGGTCTTCGGCCTGACGGCCCTGGCCCTGGGGCTGATCGGCCTGGGATTCAATGTGAACGTCGGGGCCATATTCCTCATCCTCTTGGGCCTGGGGCTCATCCTGGCGGAGCTGCACAGCCACACCTTCGGCGCCCTGGCGGTGGCCGGGCTGATCTGTGTGATAGTGGGCAGCATATTGTTTGTGCCCACCAGCTTTCCGGAGTGGTATGTGCCCGGAAGCTACCAGCGCTCCATGGCCCTGGCCCTGATCCTGCCCTCGCTCATACTGGGATTGTTCATGGCCTTTGCCATCTACAAGGTGGCTCTGGCCCGGTTTGCTCCAGTGGTGGTCGACGTCTTCGAGGGGGAGGAGGCAGTGGCCCTGGATCGGCTGGATCCCAAGGGCTATGTTCTCTTCCAGGGAGAGTACTGGCAGGCAGAGGCGGAGGGGACGGTGGAGATGGGGGAGAAGGTGACCATTATGTCCCGGGAAGGAAGTAAGCTGAGGGTCATGGCCAAGCAGAGATAGGCTGGCTGCTGCCCGCTGGTGGCTGCCTGCCAAATGCTTTAGATACCTGGCCAGTGTTAAATTATTCTAGAATGCCCGCTGATGCTGTAGCTAAATGGGAGGAGTTCCTCCGATCCCGATACTGGGATGAGATCCTGAAGCTGGCTGATACCTATCCGGACGAGCGCAGCCTCAGGATCCAGTTCTCAGACCTGGATAAGTTCGATCCGGATTTTGCCGAGGAGCTGATGGAGCGCCCGGAGGAGACCCTGGAGGCCGCCCGGACTGCCATGCTGGAGCTGGATCTGCCCATGGATGTCTATTTGGATCGGGCCCATGTGCGAATCGCCGAGCTTCCCCGCCACTTCAAGACCCGCGAGCTTCGATCTGATCATATAGGCAAGCTCCTGGCCATAGATGGCCTGGTGAGGACGGCCACAGAGGTCAGGCCGAAGATAGTCTCTGCCGCCTTCCAGTGCCAAAGATGCGGTTTTACCTTCTTCAAGGAGCAGAGCGGGACCAAGTTCGAGGATCAGAATCTTAAATGCATGAATCAGGCCTGCGACCGGGGCGGCCCCTTCAAGCTCATCCTCTCCCAGTCCAAGTTCGTCGATGCTCAGAAGATCAGAGTACAGGAGTCGCCTGAGGACCTGCGCGGCGGCCAGCAGCCTCAGACCCTGGATGTGGAGCTGGAGGATGATCTGGTGGGCAGGATCTTCCCCGGGGACAGAGTGGTTGTGAATGGCGTGCTGAAGTCCTATCAGAGGACCAATCCCCAGCAGGGGAAGAGCACCTACTTCGATCTCTTCCATAAAGGGGTCTCGGTGGAGATGAAAGATCAGGAGTTCGAGGAGATAGAGATCTCTCCTGAGGACGAGGAGGCGATCTTGGAGATGTCGCGCGATCCTGAGATCTATGAGAAGATCAAGGACTCCATTGCTCCCTCCATCTATGGCTATGATGATGTAAAAGAGGCCCTGGGCCTGCAGCTGGTCTCGGGCTTTGAGAAGCATCTGCCAGATGGAGCGCGCATCAGAGGAGACATCCACATCCTTTTAGTGGGCGATCCGGGCATCGCCAAGTCGCAGCTTCTGAGGTACATGGTCAAGCTCTCCCCCCGGGGGATCTATACCTCAGGAAAGAGCTCCACCTCCGCCGGCCTCACCGCCACAGCAGTCAAGGACGAGCTGGGCGACGGCCGATGGACTATAGAGGCCGGGGCCCTGGTCCTGGCGGATAAGGGGATCGCCGCCATAGATGAGATGGACAAGATGAACAACGAGGATAAAAGCGCCCTGCATGAGGCCATGGAGCAGCAGACGATAAGCGTGGCCAAGGCCGGGGTGATGGCCACCCTCAAGTCCCGCTGCTCTCTCTTAGCGGCGGCCAATCCGAAGCTGGGGAGGTTTGATAAGTACGAGCCCATAGCCCCGCAGATCAATCTCACCCCTGCCCTCATGTCCCGCTTCGATCTCATCTTCGTTCTCACCGATGATCCGGACACCAAGAGGGATTCGGCCATCGCCCAGCACATCCTGAAGAGCAACTACGCTGGAGAGCTCTCCACCCAGAAGCCCTGGAATCCGGAGATATCCCAGGAGGATATCGATAATGCCCTCACTGTGATCGAGCCGGCGATCGATCCTGAGATGCTGAGAAAGTATGTGGCCTATGCCCGCAAGAATGTATTTCCCACCCTCACTGAGGAGGCGAAGGAGTATTTCCTGAACTACTACGTCGGCCTGCGCACTCAGGGGCAGGACTCGAACAAGCCAGTGCCGGTCACTGCCCGGCAGTTGGAGGCGCTCATAAGGTTGGGTGAGGCCAGTGCCAGGCTGCGGCTGAGCCACAAGGTGGCACTCGATGATGCCCAGCGGGTGGTCAGGATCCTGGAGGCCTGCCTTCGCAAAGTGGGGATAGATCCAGAGACGGGCTTTTTGGATGCAGACATCATCGCCTCGGGCACTACAAAGAGCACCCGGGACAGAACAAAATCGGTGATGGACATCATCAGAGATGTCAGCCGGGAGGAGCAGGGGCCAGCCTCAAGGGAGGAGGTTCTGGACAGGGCAGAGGAGTTGGGGATAGAAAGATCTAAAGCGGAGGAGATCATCGACCGGTTGAGAAGAGATGGGGATGTCTTCGAGCCCAGGCCTGGGATGCTGAAGCTTCCCTGAGGTAGAAGAGATGGAGATGGAAGATAGCATCGATCAGGTTGGCAGGAAACAGGTTGGCAGGAAAGCACCGGAGGAGAGATATGAGGATGAGGCCGCCCAGATATGTCTTAAGACCTACAGGCACGGAAAGGAGACTCTTATCGCCGTATGCGATAGCGAGATTCTGGGATGTGAGTTCAGGGAGGGCGATCTGCATATCGAGGTTTGCTCTGATTTTTATGGAGAGGAGAGGGCGAGCTTATCCCAGGTTGAAGAGGCCCTCCGTGGGGCAACTATGGCCAATTTTGTAGGACGAAAAACGGTAAGATACGCCATCTCTTTGGGCTATGTGAACGAGGAGAATGTCCTCTCCATCGATGGAGTTCTCTATGCTCAAATGGTGAGGATGTGATGCAGCCTCTCTGCCCCAAATGCGGCCGCCCGGCTGATGAGGGGCTCTGTCTGCAGTGCCGGATGGAGGCCATTAAGCTTGTCCAGTTTCCAGCTGTGGCGGAGGTGGTGATCTGCTCAGTCTGCCGGTCTCAGCAGATAAAAGGAAAGTGGCAGTTGCCTGAGAGCCGGCCCGTGGAGGATCTGGTATCCAGTGCGGCAGTCGAATCCCTCTGGCTTCACCCTGAACTCCTCCATCCGGATATAGAGGTCGAGGTGCAGAGGACTGGAGCCACTCAGTATATCACCAAGATAATGGCCAAAGGGAGCTTCATGGGGCTGAGGGTGGAGGAGAGCGGCGAGGTGCAGGTGAGGATCAGGCAGTTGGCCTGTGGGCGCTGCAGCCGCATGGCGGGAAAGTACTTCCAGTCCACAGTGCAGTTGCGGGGAAACGGCAGCCGGCTGATCAGTCCCTGGGAGATGGAGGAGTGCAGGAGGATGGCTCAGGATATGGCCGATGCTGGCTACCGGGGAGGCGATCAGCTATCCTTCATCCAGAATATAAAGGAGGTCAAGGGCGGCCTGGATATAATTTTGGGTTCGACCCAGTTGGGGAGGAGGATGGCCCGGGCGGTGCAGGAGAGGTTCGGCGGGAGGCTGCTGGAGACATGTAAGCTGGTGGGAAAGAAGGAGGATCGCGATGTTTACCGTTCCACATTGCTGGTCAGGTTCCCCCGCTTGAGAAGGGGGGATATCGTATCCCACCGCGGCTCGATCTATATGGTCTCGGGATTTGAGGGCAAGAGCATTCTATTGACCTCGGTGGACAGGTCTCATCACACAAGCATATCCGAGGAGGCCTCAGAAGAGGTGCAGATACTGGGAAACAGGGCCGGTGCCATGAGGGCCACTGTCATCTCCAAGGATGATGCTGTCCTGGAGATCATGGATCCGGAGACATTCCATTCCGTCCTCGCGTCTCGTCCCCGTGGCCTGGAGGTGGAGCCCGGAGAGGAGGTGCAAGTAGTACGAACAGCGGACGGGTTCATAGTTTTATAGAAAATTTTATATAACTTGAGCGAGGCCATTTATCCTCCATTCAGCCCATCTCTACCACAAAGTTCTTAAACTAGATTCGTGCAATTTTACCTGGTAGAAGAACACATCTGAGCTTCAAATCTCAATATAATTAAGCCCTCAGTAAAACATGGGGCGATGAAATGCCAGCAAAGCGAGAAAAAAATGCTCATGTGTGGGCATTTCTATCAGATGTTCAATGATAATGATAATTAAACGCTGAGATAGTTGGATAAATTCACAATCATCACTCACTGCTCATTGCCTGCCTGGGATCAGGCATGGCCTAAAAGCGGCATTGGTCGCAAAAATGGCCCCCTTTGGATGTCTGTAGCTATGGCTGCAAGATGTTAGTGTGACTTTTATTCGACTATTTTAAATTAAAAGAGGTCATATAATCATGCAGAACGTTGATACCACTAAGTATGTCATTTATGCGGATATAACTGCGGAGGGCATAGTAGAGCGGCCTGATGTGGTCGGCGCCATCTTCGGCCAGACAGAGGGTCTCCTCGGAAGCGACCTTGACCTGCGAGACCTTCAAAAAACAGGTAGGTTGGGCAGAATCGATGTGCAAATCACATCCAGTGGAGGAAAGTCAGGCGGCACCATCTCCATTCCTTCCAGCTTCGACAAGGTAGAGACGGCCATATTGGCTGCCGCTCTGGAGACCATAGATCGGGTTGGGCCCTGCATTGCCAGAATCGCCATCAATCGCATTGAGGATGTGCGTGCCTCCAAGAGGAAGTACGTCATAGAGAGGGCCAAACGCATCCTGGTGGAGATGTTCGATGAGAACATCTTGGAGACGGAGGAGATCACAGAGGAGATCAAGCAGTCTGTGCGGGTGGAGGAGATAATCCATCTGGGCAAGGACAACCTCCCCGCCGGACCCAATGTTCTCGACTCGGATGCCATTTTGGTAGTTGAGGGCCGGGCGGATGTGCTCAACCTGCTCAAGTATGGCATCAAGAATGCCGTAGCTGTGGGCGGGACCAATGTGCCTCCCACCATCGCCGACCTCTGCGCCAAGAAGGTGGTGACCGCCTTCACCGATGGCGACCGGGGAGGGGAGCTGATAGTAAAGGAGCTCCTTCAGGTAGCAGATATCGATTATGTGGCGCGAGCACCGGAAGGGAAGAGTGTAGAGGATATGACTCAAAAGGAGATCGTCCGCGCTCTGCGCCAGAAGATCCCGGTGGAGCAGGTGCTAGATCAGTATAAGATCAAAAACCAGCCCCGGAAGAGAAGGGAGATCACCACCAAGAGGAAGAGCCTGATCCGGGAGAGGCCGCTATGCGTGAGAAATGCCGCTGAGAGGGCAGAGGCCATCGCTCCGCGCAGGATAGTGCCCAGAGAGGTGGTACCGAAAGCCGCTCCCGTGGCCGAGGAGATCGTTGCCGCCCCCCCGCCGGAGCCTGCTCTCAAGCCCGAGCCGGAGAGGGAGTGGTTCAGACAGCATATGGATGAGCTGGACGGAACCCTGTGCGCGAGGCTGATGGACAAGAACCATAATGTCCTCCGAGAGGTGGCAGTGAGGGATCTGGCCCGGGAGCTGAAGGACTCCAATGGAGATATCAACGGAGTTATATTCGATGGCGTGGTGACCCAGCGCGTCCTGGACATCGCTGCCGACAAAGGCCTGGAGTATCTCATCGGGGCGAAGATGGGCAATATTGTGAAGAGCCCCTCCTGCGTCAGAGTGGTCACCAAAGAGGCATAGCATTCTCCTCTTCCTATTTTTCAAGAACCTTTTTTTCCTTGGCAGCGGGGCAGTATTCATGGAGTTCAAGCAGTGCATTGTTATCAGAGAGGATCTGAAGCTATCGGCGGGGAAGCTGGCGGTGCAGGTGGCTCATGCCGCAGTGATGGCTGTGGAGAGGGCAGAGAGGATGGACCGGTCAGCGGTCAGCGAATGGAAGGCAGAGGGGCAGAAGAAGGTCGTCTTGAAGGTTCCCGGTGTCGCTGACCTCTTCCGCCTGCGTGAGGATGCAGAGAGGGCGGGAATACCATCCGCCATTGTAGCCGATGCCGGGCTGACGGAGATCCCGCCCGGCACCATAACTGCCCTGGGGTTGGGGCCGGCGCATGGCAAGCTCATGGACAGAGTTACAGGCAAGCTCAAGCTGGTCTGAGGGAGAATGATACCGGCAACTGATCTGGACAGATTCCTGGGGATGAACTATTATATCACCGACAGCCCTGGCTGCGGAGGGATCATCAGAAGCAGCCCGGAGGACTTCCAGGTGGAGGAGGTCTTCGAGGAGTTCGTCTACGAGGGTGGGAGGTATCTGGTGATAGAGGTGGAGAAGAGGGACTGGGACACCCACCACCTCATCCGGGAGATGTCCAGGCATCTTGGCATCAGCCAGCGGAGGTTTGGCTGGGCGGGAACCAAGGATAAGAGAGCCAGAACCCGTCAGAGGATCAGCATCATGAATCTGGATGAGCCGGAGCTGGAGAGGATCAAGCTCCCCGACATCAGTATAAACGTCCTGGGCAGGACGAACCGGGCGGTGGGCCTGGGCGACCTGCTGGGCAACCGCTTCGCCATCACCATCCGGGACCTGGCCTGCCCCGAACCGGCTCGTAGACTGGCCTCCATCAGCGAGGAGATCAGGAGGCACAGGGGAGTTCCCAATTACTTCGGTGTGCAGAGATTCGGGGAGATAAGGCCGGTCACCCACAAGGTGGGCGAAGCCCTGGCCAGGGGAAAGATCGAGGAGGCAGTCCGCATATTCCTCTCCCTCCCCCATCCCGGGGAGCAGGAGAGGACCAGGGAGGCGAGAGAGAGGCTCTGGGAGAGCGGGGACATTCAGGCAGCGCGCAATGAATTTCCCCCCTACCTGCACTATGAGCTGGCCATGCTCAACTACCTGGCTGAGCATCCAGGAGACTATGCCCATTCCTTTGATGTTCTCTCCGTCAACCTGAAGCGCCTCTTTGTGCATGCCTACCAATCATACCTCTTCAACCGCATCCTGAGCCTCCGCCTGGAGAAGGCGATGCCTCTGGATGAAGCCCTGGTGGGAGATGTGGTCTGCTTCTCCCGCGGGGGCCTGCCCGATATAGAGAAGAGCCAGGAGGTGACAGAGGATAACCTGCATGCAGTAGCGCGGCTGGTGAAGAGGGGAAGGGCGTTTATCACCCTGCCCCTGATCGGATTTGAGAGCCGTCTGGCGGGGGGCCGGGAGGGAGAGATCGAGAGGCAGATCCTGGCAGAGGAGAAGATCTCGCCGGAGGGCTTTGAGGTGGCAGAAAACCCCGATCTGGGCTCGCGTGGCACCAGGAGGGCGGCCCTCTGTCCGGTCGATCCCAAGATCAGGGTGGAGGGTGATGTTGCCCATCTGCAGTTCGTCCTGCCCAAAGGGAGCTATGCCACAGTGGTGCTGAGAGAGTATATGAAGAATGCAAGAGGGATCGAAGCCAAAAGCAGCCCTTATGTGGCGTGATTTTCTTATCAGTACTGGATATAGTCCCCACTTTCTTGAACCCCCTGCAACTCAAGCCAGCCAGGCTGCTGCCAGCATGGCACATTCCAGGCCATGGACGCCTGGGGCCTCTGCGGGGAACAAATGGCCAGCATCTGGATATCTTCGAGCTGCAGGCTCTTCGGTCTCATTCAGCTTGCGCCTGCTGCCAGGGCGTCCGGGCCTGCCTGGCGTTTAGGGGCGCCTGAGGCAGTAGCGCAGGAGGGGCGAAGGGCTGACGCAGGGGCGTTCTATATGAAGGGGTTGAGTTAGTTTTAATCAGATCAGATGCTTTTTTGTGTGACTAAAAGGATTGAGCAGCAGATGCTTTTGCTCTAGAAATTCTCATTTTGAATCCATCTGCATCAGAGGGTTTATGATAAGAGATGATCAATCAGTTGCCCTGAGGTTTGAGGCGTGCAACTAGAATTAGAAGATCCTTATGTGGTGGTCTACAAGCAGATTCATGCCGTAGTCGATGATGATGCCAAGAGGGTGGAGCTACTGGAGAGGTCCTCCTGCTATGGGGGATCAGCCTGGGCCAGATACCATTACTCTCGCGGTCCTCTGGTCATAAGCTCATACAATCAGGGGGATTGGTTCCGCTATATGCTCTGCCCCGGCAGCGCCGATCTGGAGCTGGCCTCATCCAAGCAATCGGCAGGTATCGAATCGGTCCAGGTATCCGGTTCGGAGGTGGAGGTCACGTATGCCGGTTTGGGCGGCGGCGGCGTGGGGGCCACCCTCTCCCGCGCCCGGGCGGAGGATGTGCTGAGATATGATGCCACTGAATGCGGCGGTGGCTTGGTCGCCCGGGGTACTGTAGTCCTTCCCAGGAGGGAGAGGATGATCATCGGGGTTGACGATACCGACTCCAAGACAGTGGGGGCCACCTGGTCATTGGTTCATAACATCGCCCAGAGGGTCGACCGCCCTGAGGCCCGCTACATCTCCCACTCCCTGGTGCAGCTCTTTCCCGTGCCCACCAAGACCCAGAACTGCGTCTCCACAGTGGTGGAGTTCGCCTGCCTGCCGGGGAGAGGAGAGGGGATGCTGGGCGACTTCAGAGCATTGCTGAAAAAATATACCGTCTCCGAGCAGACGGGGATGGCGGTGTTCAGGGATTTCGATCCCTCCGAGCTCCTGCCCTTCGGCCTGAGATGCAAGAGGGAAAGGGTTAGCTATGAGGATGCAGTGGAGGTTGCGCGCCAGGCCGGAGTTCAGATCATCATGAAGGGGCAGGGCCTGATTGGAGCTGTGGCTGCCCTGCCCTTCAATGCCCAGCCGGACACGTCCATAATCCCTGGAACAGTATGAGCGGCCCAAGAAGCATGAAAGGCCTGAAGGGCCTAAATGGCCTGAAGGCTGTTGTCCTGGCAGCAGATGATGCAGAAGCGGCGGTTCGAACCTACGTCCCCGGCTACCCTATAACTGATCTGGCCGCCGGCCTGAAGGCGGAGATCTCCATCGATGAGAAGGTGGCATTGGAGATCGCTCTGGGGGCTTCAGCCACTGGATTGCGCTCGATGGTGGTGGTCAAGCAGGTGGGGATGAATGTCCTGGCCGATCCCCTGGTGATATCTGCCATCCACAGCATAGGCTCGGGCCTGGTGGTGCTGGCCGGGGACGACCTGGGACCTAAGGGCTCCCAGGCGGAGATGGACAGCCGCTTTTACGGGCCGGTGGCAAAGCTTCCCGCCCTCGATCCGCGAGACCCTGAGAATCTGTACCACTCCATCCTGGAGGCCTATTCCCTCTCCGAGGGGCTCAGGGTGCCGGTGATCGTCCGGATCACTTCGCCACTGCTGGCAGCAGAAGGGGTCCAGATCAGCCCTCAGCCCTCCCCTGGCACGGGACTGCAGTTTGAGAGGGCAGAGCCGGAGCTGACCATGCGCGGTCTGCACCAGAGGCATCACGAGGAGGTCATGGCCCGGGCCAGGGAGGCGGCAGAGTCCTCCTATCTGAACCACCTGGAGAGAGGTGCAGGCTGTGTGGGGATCATCGGGAGTGGACGTCCTGCTGCTCTGGCGGAGGGATTGGGGGCATCCTCTCTCTCTTTGGCCTATGTCAATCCCCTGCCCTGGGGGCTCATCTGCCGGTTCATCGATGATCACCAGATCATCCTGGTGGCAGAGGAGCCCGAGCCATTCATCGAGTCCCATCTGAGGGGGTGGGGAAAGGTGAAAGGAAGGCTCACCGGCCACCTGCCGCGGGGAGAGCTGAATCGGGAGGATATCATCAGCGCCCTTGAGCTCTTAGAGAGGGGAGAGGATATGACTATGGCCTTGAATATGGCCTGCGCCCCGCTCTCTCAGGAGTATGAAACCGTAGCCGGGCGGGGCTACGCTGGGGTATGCGATGGCTGCCCCTTCGCCAGCCTCTTCTCTGCCCTGGGGAGGCTGGATGTGCCCGTGGCCGGCGATGCCGGCTGCTCCATTCGCGCCAGCCGCAGGCCGTACCAGTCGGTGGATGTGGTATATGGCCTCGGCTCCTCTGTGGGGGTGGCCTCGGGATTCAAGAACAAGGGGATCGCCCTGGTGGGAGACTATGCCCTGGCCCACTCCGGGCTGCAGGGCCTGATCAATGCCCTCTGGCAGAAGCGGGACCTTTTGGCGGTCGTCTTGAAGAACGATGTGGCTGCCATGACCGGCGGCCAGGAGGTGCCCGATCTCACTTCGCTCTTGGAGGGGTTGATGCCCTTCCGTTATATCGATCTTCCTGGATCTGTGGAGGAATTGGAGGGGGTGCTCCGGGAGGAGATGGCCAGGCCAGGTCCAAGGGTGATCGTAGCGCGAGGCGTCTGTCCAGAATTCCATCCACGCCAACAAGATAGCAGATAGCGGCAGAGCATATTTAAATGCCCTTAAAGAACGCCTGCGCCAAAATGGGGAAAATGAGAGTGGTGCATACTACTTATCGCACCACGGCCCATCATTCAGCATCCAGTTGTCCATGTCCGCGGCAGCGATCTTGCCCGCGCCCATGGCGCTGATCACCGTTGCTCCTCCAGTGGTGATGTCTCCTCCTGCCCAGACCCCCTCCATAGTTGTCCTGCCCCTCTCATCCACCACTATAGTTCCCCATTTGGTGGTCTTCAGTTGAGGGGTGCTGGAGGCGATGAGGGGGTTGGGAACAGTTCCCACGGCGATGACCACTATATCCACGTCCTCTATGTGCTCTGAGCCTTTCTTCACCCTGGGGCTCCTCCTGCCCGAGGCATCGGGCTCGCCCAGCTCCATCTTCACCAGCTCCATCATCTTGACCATTCCCCGGTGGTCGCCCAGGAAGCGGGTGGGATTGGTGAGGAAATCGAAGATGACCCCCTCCTCCATTGCATTCTCCACCTCCTCCCTTCTCGCCGGCATCTCCTCCCGGGAGCGGCGGTAGATGACATGCACCTCTTCGGCCCCCAGGCGCACAGCCGATCGGGCGGCATCCATGGCCACATTCCCTCCCCCAATCACTGCCACCTTGCGCCCCTTCTTGATCGGGGTATCATAATCAGGGAACTTATAGGCCTTCATCAGGTTTACCCGGGTTAGATACTCATTGGCAGAGTAGACACCGCTCAGGTTCTCGCCGGGCACATTGAGAAATCGCGGCGCTCCTGCGCCGATCCCCAGGAATATGGAATCGAATTCATTTTCTAGCAGCTCGTGCAGTTGCACCTGTCTGCCCACTACTGAATCCAGCTCCAGCTCCACCCCCAGCGATTTGACGTACTCAATCTCCGCCCGGACGATGGCCTTCGGCAGACGGAACTCGGGAATGCCATAGACCAAAACCCCTCCGCCATCATGCAGGGCCTCGAAGATGGTGACTTTATGCCCCAATCTGGCCAGATCTGCGGCGCAGGTGAGGCCAGCGGGGCCCGAGCCCACCACCGCGGCGCTCTTGCCCGTCGGAGGCAGGATCTCGCAGGGCGGGCATTTCTTCGTCTCCTGCTCCCAGTCGGCCACATAGCGCTCCAGCCGGCCTATGGCCACGGGTGCGCCCTTCTTTGCCAGGACGCAGCGGCTCTCGCATTGCACCTCCTGAGGGCAGACCCGTCCGCAGATTCCGGGCAGGGCGTTCTTTCTCTTAAGGGAGAGGGCCGCGCCGGGCATGTCGCCCTCCCTTAGGGCAAGAATGAATTCCGGAATATCCACTCCGACGGGGCAGCCATCAACGCATTTGGGCTTTTTGCACTGGATACATCTGCTCGCCTCCAAAGCCGCCTGCTCTGCACTGTATCCCAAAGCAACCTCCTGAAAGTTGCCCTTCCTCTTCTCTGGAGATTGCTTGGGCATCTCCACCCGGTTTAAGTTCAACTTATCTGCCATCTCTTTCACACCGCGCCTCAGAGGCTAAGTTCCCTTACCGCTGATCATCTAATGCTGACCATTCACCGCTGATCATCTAATGCTGATCATCCATCTTGGATGATCTACCGCTGATCATCTCTGTGCTATATAAAAAAGATTTTCCTTTCAGAGCTATCAGAGCAATCAGAGCAACCAGAGCAACCTACTAATACAATTAATCTGCATCATTGCCTGTCACAGATGTCAGAGTATGAGCTTACCATCGATATGCTAGGGGCAAAGAGCGTTGGAGAGCCCGAGCTTCGCTCTATGCCGCAGCGCCGAAGAGTCCCCGGCTGGAGTGGTCTATTCGCTGGGTAAATGATAGGAGGCTAGATGTACGAGATAGTAACCAGGGAGACTGTTGCTCCCAATATCATCCATATGCAGTTCAAAGCGCCCAAGATTGCCAGCAGCGCAAAGCCCGGTCAGTTTGTTATCATCCGGGTGGACGAGAAAGGAGAGAGGATTCCCATGGGCCTGGCAGGCTGGGATGAAGAGGAGGGCACTATAGATATCGTCTTTTATGTTCTGGGAACCAGCACTGCAAAGCTGTCCACCCTATGTGAAGGCGATTCAGTGGCCAATATAGCCGGACCGCTGGGCAAGCCCACAGAGATCGAGAACTTCGGCCGGGTGATATGCGCCTGCGGCTGCTTTGGAGCCGGCCCCTCTCTGCCACTGATCAAGGCCCTCAAGGAGAAGGGGAATACAGTGATCACTGTGATAGAGGGGCGGGGCCCTGATTTCGTCTTCTGGACTGATAAGCTGGCCGAGCATAGCGATGAGCTTCATGTGGTTACGGGCTGCGGCAAGACCGCCTGGGCTAACGATTTCATCGAGCAGGAGCTGGGAGAGGGCAAGAAGATTGACAGGATATTCGTCCATGGCTGCCCCTTTATGATGAAGGTCTCAGCAGATGCCTCCCGGTCGGCAGGAGTGGAGACAATTGTCAGCCTGACCCCGATCATGGTGGATGGAACAGGGATGTGTGGAGCCTGTCGGGTGGAGGTGGCGGGGGAGACCAAGTTCGCCTGCGTGGATGGGCCGGAGTTCTCCGGGCATGCAGTCAACTGGGAGGGACTGGTCCTGAGGCTGCGCCAGCTCATACCGGAGGAGGATAAGTCCTTCAACATCTGGGAGAGAGACAACTGGCATAAGCTCATGGACTGCCGGCACAAGAAGAGCTTCAATCCGGCAAAGAGGATGAGCATCCAGGAGATCGAGCACAGCGAGGCTGATTGCAAGCTGGCGGGGGTTTAGGGCAGGAGGATGTGTTGGCCTGCAAGAGCAGCATCGATTTAATTTTAGTTGTTATATAAGCAACAATGAGCTGCATATCTTCTAGATCATGATATAATATCAAAGCTGCCCAAAGCTGCCCGGACCTCATCCTTCACAAGATCAGAGTGAGGAAGAGGAAGCAAAATGATATCGCTATCGGTAAGATTGCTGGCATCAAATCCCGGCAGGCGCAAACCCATTGCGCTCCCCAGCAGCAGGTACCTGTAGCCCGCGTCATTTACCTGGTGCCGGTGATGGTGATCCTGAGCTTCATCGGGGAGATATCAGGTCGGTTCTCCTTTAGAAGCAGCAGAGGTTAGTTATATTTGAAAATGCCATTTTGATTGCGATGAAGGTCCCAAAGTACCATGTTATGCTGAGATGGGAAGCAGAGGATGAGGTCTATACCGCATGGGTTCCATCACCTCCGGGATGCGTTACCTTTGGAAAGACCATTGATGAGGCCCTGGATATGGCAAGAGATGCCATTGAGGGCTATGTGCAGATATTGATTGCTCATGATGAAGAGGTTCCAACCGACGAAGATATCATCGATCGCACTGTAGAGATCGTTGCCCATGCCTAAGCCGCCTTCGGTCTCTTCTCAGAAGCTTGCCAGAGCTTTGGAGAAGGCTGGCTTCATTCTGGAGAGGACCACAGGAAGCCACAGCATCTATCGCCATCCACAAACCCGCAGGAAGGCGGTTGTTCCCATCCACAGCAAGGATATTCCTAAAGAACTCTGTGCAGGCTTTTAAAGGAATCTGGAATTAGCAAAGAAGAGCTAGCTGATCTGCTATAAGCGTTATTGCCAAAAGTCGCAACAATTCTCTCTGTTCCAATGGACCGGGCTTTGAAGAGATCCAGCCTGCCTATGGCTACGGGTCGGCTGAAAAGAGCAGTTGCAGTCCTGCTCTTAAGAATGCCAAAATGCTTTTATCTGTATAATATCTAAATGCCTTTATTGTTTGTTATCTTGATCCGATATGCTGCCACCTATATCGATTCGAAAGATTGTAAAAAGGTAATGCCATGCCCTCTGAAGCCAAAAAGCCGGTGATCTTCCTCGCATTCGCAAATGAGCGCAATGATCAGGTGGGATATCTTCGCAACCTGCCCCAAGAGGCGCGGAATATCCGAAAGGCCCTCGATCTTGCCAGGAGAAACAAATTATGCGATGTGGTCGAACGCTCCAATTCCACTTTGAAGGATATACTGGAGGTATTCCAGGACCCGGAATACCGGAACCGGATTGCAGTATTCCATTATGGAGGCCATGCCAATGGCTATCAGCTCTTGCTCGAATCCGCAGAAGGATCGACTGTTGCTGCCCATGCCGGGGGTCTGGCATCATTTCTGGGTCAGCAGACCGGTCTGGAGCTGGTCTTCCTCAATGGCTGTGCCACCCAAAATCAGGCGCAGGGTCTTCTCGACGCCAATGTCTCCACAGTTATAGCCACATCCCAGGCCATAGACGACAGAGTGGCAGCAGAGTTTGCCAGCCGCTTCTACAGGAGTCTGGCTGGAGGAGCCAGTATCCAGGGGGCCTACAATGAGGCCAAGTATGCCATCCAGGCAGAGCATGGTGAGGACGCCCGAGATCTGTATGTGGAAGGGTACACTCCCCCAGATCTGCCTGAAGACCGCTTTCCCTGGCATCTATACAAGCGAGAGGGTGCAGAGCTGGCAGCAGAATGGAACCTGCCCGAAGCTGTCGGAGATCCTCTCTTTGGTCTGCCGCCGATCCCTGCCGGTGACCTGCCGCCCAGCCCCTTCCGTCACCTGAGCTGGTTTGCCAGAGAGCACGCCGAGGTCTTCTTCGGCCGGGGCTATGAGATACGGGATCTGTACCAGAGAGTCATAGATAGAGACTCTGCCCCCATCATCCTCTTTTACGGCCAGTCAGGCGTGGGCAAATCATCTGTTCTGGCCGCGGGCCTGATTCCCCGGCTGGAAAAGAGCCACGAGGTTCATTATCTCCGCCGGGATGGCGAGAAGGGCTTGCTGGGAACGCTGAAAGAGGCGCTCTCAAAGGATGAAGGCATGACCATTTCTGAATCCTGGCTGGCCCAGGAGAGCAAGAGTGCAAAGCCCTTGATCATAATCCTGGACCAGGTCGAGGAGGCATTCACCCGCCCCAATCCCGATCTGCCCCATGAGCTTGAGGATTTTTGGGGTGCCCTCGAGACTATCTTCAGTGATCCAGGCCATAGGCCCCAGGGTAAGCTCATCTTAGGCTTTCGCAAGGAATGGCTGGCGGAGATAGAAAAGAAGCTTCGGGATCGTAAGACCCCCTTCTCCCGCCTTCTACTGGAACGGCTGACCAGAAGGGGAATCATAGAATCGGTCAACGGACCGGCAAAGAGCGAGAGGCTGCGACAAAAATACCGCCTTGCAGTCGAGGATGGTCTGGCGGAGATCATCGCCGATAACCTGCAAGAGGACCGGGAGTCGGCCATTGCCCCTGCCATGCAGATCCTGCTCACCAAGATGTGGGAGAGGGCAACGGAGTTGGAGCCTGATCATCCCGAATTCAATAAAGATCTCTACCAGACCTTGAAGAAGAAAGGGATTCTGCTGCAGGACTTTTTAGAGCAGCAGCTAGCCTCCCTGGAGAAACAGAACTCAGAGGTAGTGAACTCTGGATTGGCCCTGGATTTTCTGGACTTCCATACCACGCCATTGGGAACTTCTGAGGAGCGAACGGAAGAGGTTCTTCAAAAGAACTATCGGTATCAGAGCCAGGTCATCGATCCCCTGGTTAAGCAATGCGTTGATCTCTATCTGCTGGAGAGGGTGGGCAAAGCAGCGGCCACCCGCCTCTCCCACGATACCCTGGCGCCCCTGGTCAAGCAGCTCTTCGCCACCTCGGACAGGCCGGGCCAGAGGGCGAGGCGCATTCTGGAGAGCCGGTCAGTGGACTGGAAGGATGGAAAAGAGGGCGCTCCTCTGGATGAAACGGACCTGGAGCTGGTGGAACGGGGCAAGGATGGGATGCGAGCCTGGGATGAGGCAGAGGAGAGGCTGGTTGAGGCGAGCAGAGAGGAAAGAGAGAGGAAAAGAAAGGGCAGAAGGATTCAGCGAATTTTGGGAGCGGCAGCTATATTGTTGATAATCATCTTTGCAGCATTGGCCTACTATCAAATGGGCCAGGCAAATGAAAAGACGGAGGAAGCACTAGCGCTCTTCCTGGCCTCCCAGTCGACACAGAAGGGGGACTCTTCGGCGAGCGACCACACAGCTAAGGTTCTCCTGGCAGTGGAATCGCTGCTCCATAAAGAGACAGTAGAAGGAGACCATGCCTTGCGCAGCAGCATAGCACTGATGGCGCGTCCATTGGCTCAATTGGCTCATGACGGCCCGGTGTGGGCCATGGCCTTCAGCCCGGACGGCTCGAGAGCTCTGGCCGGCGGCGTTGACGGCACAGCCCGGATCTGGGATGTATCTAGCGGCCAGAAGTATCTCCAGTTGAATCATGACGGCCCGGTATTGGCCGTGGTCTTCAGTCCGGACGGCTCGAGAGCTCTGACCGGAGGCGTTGACGGCACAGCCCGGATCTGGGATGCATCGAGCGGCCAGGAGGTGCACAGGCTGGCTCATGACGATTCGGTGTGGGCCGTGGTCTTCAGTCCGGACGGCTCGAGAGCTCTGACCGGCAGCGATGACGGCACAGCCCGGATCTGGGATGCATCGAGCGGCCAGGAGGTGCACAAGCTGCCTCATGACTCTTCGGTGTGGACCGTGGCCTTCAGCCTCGACGGCTCGAAGGTTCTGACCGGCAGCGATGACGGCACAGCCCGGATCTGGGATGCATCAAGCGGCCGAGAGGTGCACAAGCTGGCTCATGACGGCCCGGTATTGGCCGTGGTCTTCAGCCCTGATGGCTCGAGAGTTCTGACCGGCAGCGATGATGGCACAGCCCGGATCTGGGATGTATCGAGCGGCCGAGAGGTGTACTGGCTGGCTCATGACGATTCGGTGCGGGCCGTGGCCTTCAGCCCCGACGGCTCGAAGGCTCTGACCGGCAGCGATGATGGCACGGCCCGAATCTGGGATGCATCAAGCGGCCAGGAGGTGCACAGGCTGGTTCATCACGGCTGGGTGGGGGCCGTGGCCTTCAGCCCCGACGGCTCGAAGGCTCTGACCGGCAGCTATGACCGCACAGCCCGGATCTGGGATGTATCAAGCGGCCAGGAGGTGCACAGGCTGGATCATGGCGACTGGGTGCGGGCTGTGGCCTTCAACCTCGACGGCTCGAAAGCTCTGACCGGCAGCGATGACGGCACAGCCTGGATCTGGGATGCATCAAGCGGCCGAGAGGTGCACAGGCTGGATCATCACGGCTGGGTGGGGGCCGTGGCCTTCAGCCCCGACGGCTTGAGAGTTTTGACCGGCAGCCGTGACGGCACGGCCCGAATCTGGGATGCATCAAGCGGCCGAGAGGTGCACAGGCTGGATCATGCCGACCGGGTGCAGGCCGTGGCCTTCAGCCCCGACGGCTCGAGAGTTTTGACCGGCAGCAATGACGGCACATCCCGGATCTGGGATGCATCAAGCGGCCAGGAGGTGCACAAGCTGCCTCATGACTCTTCGGTGTGGACCGTGGCCTTCAGCCTCGACGGCTCGAAAGTTCTGACCGGCGGCCTTGGCGGCACAGCCTGGATCTGGGATGCATCGAGCGGCCAGGAGGTACACAGGCTGGATCATGACCGCTCGGTGCGGGCCGTGGCCTTCAGCCTCGACGGCTCGAAAGCTCTGACCGGCAGCCGTGACGGCACAGCCCGGATCTGGGATGCATCGAGCGGCCAGGAGTGTCACAGGCTGGATCATGGCGACTGGGTGCGGGCTGTGGCCTTCAGCCCCGACGGCTCGAAGGCTCTGACCGGCAGCCGTGACGGCACAGCCCGGATCTGGGATGCATCGAGCGGCCAGGAGTGTCACAGGCTGGCTCATAGCGACTGGGTGGGGGCCGTGGCCTTCAGCTCCGACGGCTCGAAAGCTCTGACCGGCAGCGATGACCGCACAGCCCGGATCTGGGATGCATCGAGCGGCCAGGAGTGTCACAGGCTGGCTCATGACGGCCCGGTGCGGGCCGTGGCCTTCAGCTCCGACGGCTCGAAAGCTCTGACCAGCAGCGATGACGGCACAGCCCGAATCTGGGATGTATCAAGCGGCCAGGAGTATCACAGGCTGCCTCATGACGGCCCAGTGCTGGCCGTGGCCTTCAGCCCCGACGGCTCAAAAGCTCTGACCGGCAGCGATGACGGCACAGCCTGGATCTGGCCGGTGTCTTATGAGGATCTGATCAAGGAGGCATGTGGCTGCGTTGCAGAGAACCTCAGCATTGAGGATTGGGAGGGGTACAGGATAGCAAATGTCAGAACCTGCCCCAGAGAGGGAAGCTTCAATCGAAGCATAAAGACAAGGCTTCTGACCGATCCGATAGGACTTCTAAGCGGCGAGCCCGAATGCCAGCCCTGCATCGCCGAGGCCTTTCGCAGCAGGAATTGAGATGGAATAAAGAGCAGAATCTGCAGAATAATAATCCTGGCATCAGGTGATAGAAAAATGAGCGGAAATGCTGGCGACCTCTTCGCCCTCCTGATAGGAATAGACTGCTACCTGCCCAACAGGCTCCCGGGCGGATACTACTACCCCGACCTCGGCGGCTGCGTGAGGGATGTCGATAGCGTCCACCGCGAGCTTCTGCAAAGAAGGCTGAATATAGCCGAAGACAATGTGATCAAGCTCACATCGACAGCATCTGCCAGGAGCCAGCCTCTGGAGCCCGAGGATCAGTGGCCCACATATGAGAATATGGTGGCAGCCTTCAAGAGAATTGCAGATATGGCCGGGCCGAGCGATCAGGTCTACATCCACTACGCCGGCCACGGCGGCCGGACCAATACCATCGACAGGCTGCACAAGGGCGAGCACGGAATCGATGAGGCCCTCGTCCCCATGAACATCGGCAACCCCAAGGCCAGATACCTGCGGGATATAGAGCTGGCCAGGCTGCTCAATGATATGGTCAAAAAAGGGCTCATAGTCACAGCAGTCCTGGATAGCTGCCACTCCGGCGGAATGGTCCGGGGCGGGAGTGCCGCGGCAGGCGATGTGGCCGTTCGCGGCCTGGGAATCGTTGACACCACCCCCCGCCCGGCTGAGAGCCTGGTTGCCCCCATCGCGGAGCTTATTGGCAACTGGGATGACATGACGCAGAGGTCCGGCACCACCCGCGACCTGAAGGCCGGAAGCGGCTGGCTTCCCGCGCCCAGTGGTTTTGTCCTCCTGGCAGCCTGCCGGCCCTCTGAGTCCGCTCTGGAGTATGCCTTCGAGGGAAGGGAGAGGAACGGCGTTCTGACCTACAACCTCCTCCGTTCACTGGACGATCTGGGACCGGGCCTCAGCTACAAGACACTCCACGATCGGATAGTCTCCTGTGTCCACAGCCGGTTCAGAGAGCAGACGCCGATGATGGAGGGCGATGGCGCGAGAGATGTCTTCGGAAGCGAGAGAGCTGCGCCCTACTATGCTGTAAATGTAATGAGCTACGATGCTGCCGGCAATAGAGTCCTGCTTGCTGCTGGCCAGGCTCATGGCCTGCGCAGGGGCGCACGATTCAGGATCTATCCTTCGGGGACGATCGATCTTTTGGACACGGGAAAAGCCATAGCTCTGGCGGAGATCTCCATCCTGGAGGCAGCAGACTCGTGGGCGGATATAATTGAGAGGTTCAGCGGCTCGATGATAGAACAGGGTGCGCAGGCTGTGCTGCTGGAGCCAAACTCCATAGACCTGGTCAGCAGGGTCTATCTGCACCACAGGAGCGATCTGGGTGCGGGGGTCGAGCAGGACTCTGCCTTGAAGGCAGTGGAGGAGGCGGTAAAAGAGAACAGATGGCTTAAGCTGACCTCTACCTCTATGCTGACCTCTGAAGATGAGAAGCTCGACTTTCAGGTGGCGGTCAATGAGAATGGCGGCTATGAGATCTGGGACCCATCAGGGAGGAAGATCAAAAATCTCCGGCCTGAGCTGAGGGCGGGCGAGGCAGGCTCGGCTGCGGGAGTGGTCCGCCGCCTGGAGCACCTGACCAAGTTCAATGCAGCAAAGGATCTCCGAAACCATGATCCCACATCTCCCCTGGCCAGAAGGCTCATCATCGAGCTCGTGGGCAAAGAGGACAGCGACTACGACCCGGCAAACGAGCCCCATCCCAAGGCCTTTGACAATCCAATGCTGCCCGAGGTGAACAATGGAGAATGGGCATTTTTGAGGATAAAGAATGGCTTTTCAGAGCACCAGCCTGATAACGTCCTGAACATCACCGTCCTGGACCTTCAGCCGGACTGGGGGATCACTCAGATATACCCATCAGGTGCTGCTGAATGGTTTGTCCCTCTTGATCCAGGAATGGAAGTTCTCCTACCGCTAAGTGCCAGTCTGCCCGAGGACTATACAGAAGGCACCGATACCATCAAGGTCTTTGCCACCCTGGGCGGTAGCACCACCAGCTTCCAGTGGCTACAACTGCCCCCTCTGGACCAGCCGCCCAGAAGGGCAACCACGCGGGGCCAGAAACCAAAAGATCCCCTGGAGGCGATGATGGGGGCGATAACCTCAGAGCAGCCCGGCATGAGAAACCTGGAGCCAGGGCGTTATCCCAGCAAAGTTTGGACCACTGCTGAGATTGAGCTGAGGACAAAGAGGGCATGAGGGCCGGCCTTTGAGAAATGCCAGGAATGATGCGCCTGCAAGGAAAGGATGGGGAGAAAACCCCGAAGAGCCTCAATGATTTATATTTGCGCAAGCTCACCTGAGAAGAAGGCCAGCGACCATGCCTTTCAATTCTGAATTAATAATTAAATAATTACAGATCCGCTGCAACCGCAACCCTTTTAGATAATATCCCGGCAAGCATTGGCCACCATAGCGGATGAAGCTGCAGAGCAGGGTGGGAGAGATGCCCCTCAAAGGCTCCCTTTCAAGGGCAAAATGACCTGGAAAGGGGAATGGATGCTCCTGCCCATGGCTGCACTCGCCCGCCCAGGAGGGAGAGAAGATAGCATTCAAAGTTCCTGCTGATATCACCAAGGCAGCCGTAGCTGCCGGATGCACGAAGTGCAATATGACCTGGCAGAAGCTGCTGGTCCTGGGCTTTTTGGCCGGGGCCTACATCGCCTTTGGAGCTCTTCTGTGCGAGATTGTGGCCGGAGGGCTATCCAATGGCACAGTCACCGGTCCGGGGGGAGAGGTCTGGAAGATCGCCCTTCCGGCAGGCCTGGTCAAGTTCGCCGCCGGTGCAGTCTTCCCAGTGGGCCTGATTCTGGTCGTCATCGCCGGATCGGAGCTGTTCACTGGCAACTGCATGTTCGCCCCCATCAGCGTCCTGAACGGCGAGGCGAGCCTCCGCGGCCTGGCAAAGAACTGGTCGCTGGTCTACGTGGGCAACCTGGTGGGGTCGGTCTTCGTAGCCTACTTCCTGGCCTATCAGAGCGGCCTCTTCGACGGCCTGCCCTGGGCAGGCTGGGCGGCGACTGTGGCCAATAATAAATGTGGCCTGGATTTTAGCACAGCATTTCTACGGGGGATAGGCTGCAACTGGCTGGTATGCCTGGCCGTCTGGCTGGCCATCAGTTCAGAGGATGTAATAAGCAAGATCTTCTCCTGCTGGTTCCCCATCATGGCCTTCGTCACCATCGGCTTTGAGCACAGCGTGGCCAACATGTTCTTCATTCCCCTGGGCATCTTTGCCGCCAATGACCCGGCCATCGCTGCCCAGCTCTCCGGAGCAGGCGTGGCCACAGCCAACCTCATGGGCGGAACGGGGTGGTACAACTTCTTCATCACCAATCTGGTCCCGGTCACTCTGGGCAATATCGTCGGAGCAGCCTTATTCGTCTCTCTCCTCTATTGGTATGTCTATCTGAGAGGGCCGCTGTGCAAGACAGCACCAGATAAGAGGGGAAAGCAGTAAAGGGCTCCTCCCAAAATTGTGTGGTCAAAGTATTGCAAGAAAGAAAATTAATGAGCCTGCAGCGAATTGCAACAAAAAAAAAGATTGCGGCACCTCTTGCCGAAGAGAGGGCCGCCACCATTCAATTTCCTGTATGATAATCTTCCCGGAGCTATCAGATAGCCAGGATGGAGAGGGGAGCGTATCCCGCCAGCTCCATATAGCCTATGCCGATCTGCTCTCCGGAGAGGTTAGCCTTCCTCACGCGCATCATTCCCTCCCAGTACTCCGATCCCTCCACACCCACATTCATGGTCTGCTCATCAAAGTATGGCTCTATGGCCAGATCTCCTACCGGAGTGCTGAATGCCCAGTCCAGAGGATAGCTGAAGCCGGAGCCCGAGGTCCACCATCTGGTAACGGCCATATCGAAGGAATCGCCTCCTGCCCGCCAGGATGCATTCCCCTCTGCATCGATATACGTCAAACCCCTCAAATCCACTAGCTCCTGGCCCATCGGATCCTTGATGGCATAAAGCACCAGGTAGCTCCCATCATCAAGCCTCAGGCTGAACCAGTCCCAGGCAGGATAACACCTTCCAAAGCCCCCCCACTGATGGTCAAACCAGCTCTCACCTCTAACCTCGATCTCATAACCATCTATGCTCACAGTTCCGCTGGTGTTCATGGAGGGATGGGAATAGTAATAGGTCATACCAGTCATGTTCTCCGGCTCCACCTTTTCACACAGCCCGACAACATTCACTCCTCCTGGGTGGTGAAGATAGTAGCCCTGATCATCATTGAACAGGGTTAGATTCAGGGAGATATCATGCCCTTGACCCTTATCATCAGAGAGATCTCCCTTTGTAATGATGCTCCAGGCATCCTGCTCCATCCAGTAGGTCAGGGTGGTCTGGGCATCCTGATAACGCCAGAAGTCTCCCTTTATGCCATCGGTGCCGTTGCTGATCTCTGCCCCCTCCCATGAGGCGGCATATTGGTAACGGGGATGCCAGCTATTGGCTACATCGCTTATCGCGACATGATTGACATAGCTGATCGATCCAGGCTCCAAGTTCTGCTGAAAGAGGGTGTACTGGAACCCAAGCAGCTCGCCGGTCTGAACATCTCTCAAGGCCCCCGTCCAGTAGAGCCACTCCATAAAATGCACTGGATCCTTGACAATGGACTGCGGGGTGTGGAGAAGATGGTCGGCGGGAAAGTCGTAGACCAAATCCGCCTTTGCAGCAGTGGGGTCTGCAGAAGGAGAAGGAATATCACCCAATGCTGTTGCTGGTGATTGCGCCATTGCTGGAAAAACAAGCACGATCATCAGGCTCGCTGCCAGCAGCAAAGAGACTGTGTTCTTAAAGACACTGAGACTAGATCTATTCACGAATATCAAAGCTTTACCTCCAGACAAATTACTATAATAACAATGCATATATAGATTTTGGAATAGCAAGATAATTTTAAAAAACTGCGACCCATATCTGATGGATGATAATTCCCAAAATAACGGCTGAACCGGGGATTCTGTGCTCAGCTTTGTTGAGGGGCTATGTTATGTATAAATATCGAGTGAGCCGCACTATATACAACACACTCGGCTTACGACATACTCGACTTACGACATACTCGGCTTACGACATACTCGGCTTACAACATATTCGACTCCAAATAGCAGCCAGAATCTTTATGGTATAGCGATAACTGAGAGCTTGGAAGATATTGAGCCAGGAGGTAATGGTAATGGTTGAAGAGAAGCCCAAACCGATCATATTTGCAGAGGCACTGGACGAAGGCGTAAATTCCGCCTTCACGTCCTTGAGGGATGAGATCATGAAGCAGGGCGCATTATCGTCCAAAGAGAAGGCGATTGTGGGGCTGGCATGTGCAGTGGCCATTCGCTGCGATACATGTGTCGAGTTTCATAAGAAGCTGGCCAGTATGGCCGGGGTGAGCAGAGAGGAGATGCTGGAAGCTGCCGCCATTGGGGGACTGGTCCGCCTGGGCTCTGGCTTTGCCACGGCATCTATCATCCTGGATGATTGAGGCGAGCATGGATATTGCTGAGCTGGGGGAGAGGCTCGCCACTGCCGGTCGGCTGAAGCTGCGCCCCCTTTGCGTCTGGGGCGTAGATGAGATACCACCAGGGGCAGCAGCATCCTCCTCCATAGACCGCTGCCTGGCCCGGGCGATATACATCTGCGCCCTCCATCCAAAGACGCCGGTCCTTTATCTGAATGGGGATCAGGGGGGCTGCTGTCCGGGGGGAATGGCCTGGATGGGATATGCTGACCTGCCTTCTGCAGTCAAGTACCTCCTGACCACCGGGCTTCCCGGTTCCGCCTCCGGCCAGGCAGAGCACCTGAAGGCCACCCCGGAGCTCTTTGAGGAGCAGTGGAAGCGGGCTGGCAAGATCAGGCCGCCTGGCAGATATGTGGCCGTTGGGCCGTGCAATGCTGATATCGATATAGAGAGGGCACAGTCGATGATCCTCTTTGCGGAAAGCCTGGCGGCCAGGAATCTGTGTGCTCTGGCCCAGTACAGCAGCCCGGAGCCCTTCCACAGGACAGTGATATCATCCGGGTCCGCCTGCTCGACTATGATCACCTATCCCGCGGGCATGGCTGAGAATGCCCGGATTGATTCCGTTTATATCGGTCCGGCCGATCCAACTGTCAACCCCTGGCTGCCCGGGGAGCTGATGGTCCTGGGGATACCGGTTGGCATTGCCAGGCAGATGGCAGCCGACCTGGAGGGCTCTTTCATCACCAGGCGGGCCGGTATGGCTTATCCAGAGAGCAGGCCCTGAGAGCAGAACGATCATAGATCAGCCCTCACCCTCATAGCCAGCCCACCTGGGGCAGGGCGGAGAGAAGTGTTGCCCTGAGGAGCACATCGATGATCAAGGCGGCAAACAGCCAGGCGCGGTAGGTTACTGACTGATAGAAGAACTGCTCTCCTCTTTTTGCTGTGGGATGGCGGACGAAATCCCAGTTCTGCAAGAGCAGCCAGCCACCGGTTACAATGGCTGCGAGCTGATAGATCCATCCCAGATCAGAGGCCGGTCCCAGGGCAATGGAGAGGGCGATCCCCACCAGCCAGAAGAGGGCGACCATCTTCGCTGTGGCCAGGATGCCGAAGGTGGCAGGGGTAGTGGGAATCCCTTCTTTTCTGTCCCCATCCACATCGCGGGCGGCATCACAGTTAGTGAAGCCCCAGTCAGTGATGCAGATCATCGCCGCCAGGATCAGAGAGGCGGGATGAATGCCGGCGCCTGCTTTCAGGATCCCTGCCGGCTCCATGGCCAGCCAGACGCCAAGGGGCACCAATCCATAGGATAAGCCCACTAATACCCAGGAGAAGGGGGTGTTCCTCTTGGCCCAGGCTGAGTAGATTCCGGCCAGGATGGTGGCAAGGACGAGGATGACAAAGCTCTCCGGGTTCAGGTAGAGGGCAGCAGAGAGGGCGATGAGAAAGAGAAATAAAGACCAATGCTGGGCTTGCCTCCGGCTGAGCCTGGCCGAAGGCAGCGGCCTGGAGGGCATGCCGACCTTATCCACATCGATGTCACAGCAGTCGTTATAGACATAAGAGCTGGTGATGGCACAGTAGGCTCCGAGCACTGCTATGAAAAAAGGAACCAGCGGGGGAAGGGTTCCTTCCACTGCATAGACTGCCAGCAGGGCCGAGGCGGCAGGCATGGCGATGTCCATGGGCGCAAGCGGCGGACGGAGAAGCTCGATATATGCTCTGAAGCTCGCGAAATCTCTATTTATCATTTTTTATCATTTCAGCTCAGTTTAGCTCAGTCATTCTTCTTCTTCAGGCAGCTCTCAAGATCGCTCTCTCTCAGATCACCTCTGAGAAGAGATCCAGGTGATCTCCGGGCCGGGTCAGGTAGTCCAGCCGGCCATGCTCCTTGAGCAGAGGATACATCTCTTTTCCTTTGGTCAGCCCCAGCCGGGAGAGGATCCTGCCGCCCGGCGCATCCGCCAGCCGTAGCTCACCCGCTTCCGGGCAGCGCGGATTCTTGACCCAGCCATCCTGAGTGAAGAAGTACGCCCCTCCCCCCTTATCCTTTATGGGTCCATAAAGAGATGAGAAGTCCCTGGCCACGAAGTTGGACATCTTGAGGATCTTATTGGATCGATTGATGGTGATATGCCCGTAATTGGGGGGGACTAGGACCTTATCCCCGGCAGTGGCATTTATGGCCACCACATCTGAGAGATCGGCGTTTTGCAGCAGATAGAGCGCCTCCCCCTCCAGCACCTCATAGAGCTCCGGATAGGTGACAGTAGATCCCGGCGCCAGGGGATGATAGTGGCCGGCTGTCTTGATGTACTCCTTTCCCATCGTCCCTGGAGGGATAATGGTGATATCATACCTCAGATTCTGATCTCGAAGCTTATCTCCATCCGCCCGGCTTAAGAAGAGATCGCGGAACATATAATAAAGCTCAAAGTTCTCTGCTCCCGCCAGCCAGCTCTGATCGAATATGACCTCTTTCATGTCAAAGAGCCTGCGAATATCGGGCTCTTTGGTCTTGCCACCAAATTCCAGATCCATCTTCTATCCACCTCTCTTCCTTTGAGCATCCGGGATTTATATGGTCTTCTACTCATCTACCCTTGCTCCGGCGGGCAGACGATGGAGGTGATAAGGCTTCAAAGGACGGAGCCTGAAAGGACGAGGCCCGGAGGGATGAGGCTTCAAAGCAAAGAGATGCCAACTCATAGATCCCTGAGTATTAAACCGCAAGAGGGTGAGAAAAAGATGAAGAGCAAAGCTGGATGTCATGCTTTCTGCTCGACTGACTTATAATCCAAGGATCAAGCCTTGATATACCCGGGCGCTGAACTCAGGCTCAGCAGGCATAAGGGGTGTTGATGGTGAAATACTGAGTGAGGACCTTCCTGTAATCCACTATCACATCCACCCTCCAGTTTCCTGGAAGCCGGGAGACGTCAGTCCCTTTGATCTTCAGACAGCTCCAGACGGGCGCCGCCCACATCCCCGTGAATCCATCGATGGGAGGGATGGTGCTGAAAGAGCGGGCATAGGTCCTGCCCTCGGGCCAGTACCATCTCCACTCCACGGTATGCGATTTGGCGTCCCGCCAGATCAGCATCCAGGAGACGGCCTGCTCATCATCGGTGGTAAATGTGTTCGTCCTGTAAAGCGGCATGCCGCTATCTGTAACATGTTTGGCTATGGTATGCTCGCTCAGGGGAAAGAATATGGCATGGGATGCCAGAGCCCCTCCGCCCATGAGGAGTAATGCCAGTGCCACTAAGGCTAATACTCTCATTCTCATTGCCACTCACCATAAATTTGAAAGCCTTTAAACCCCAATAGTATATTAATCAAATGTAGCATAAAAAGATGACGATTGGCCAGGCCAGGTCGAGGCTATAATCAGTCGACAGTCAACAGGCATCAATCAGTCAACAGGCATCAATCAGCCAACAGGCGCCGGTCAGTCAACAGTCGTCAATCAGTCGACAGGCGCCGATCAGATAAGTGTCAAAGCACTAAGAAAATAAACAATCAGAGAATCAATGGCTTCATGCCCGATCTTCTGCCGATCTCCGCCGGAAGATCCATGATATAATCGACGCTATCGATCACATTGCCGTCGCTGGTTAGGATGATCCTCTTCGCTGTCTTCAGAAGGTGGTCGACATTCCTGGCCGTTCTGGCCACGCCACAGAGCTGCCGCTCAGCCATCATCCCTCTCACCATCTCCGCCAGCTCTCCGCTGCGGCTCATCTGTTGATCAAGCAGCACCTCTGTTCGGGCGGGTCCGGCAGAGGCCAGAAGATCAAGGATCCAGTTGAGGGCGATGGCGGTTAGAGGGGAGGCTTTGAAGCCTCTGAAGATCCCCCTGCTGTCCCGGAGGAGGCCGTCATCACATAAATAGACGGGATAGCCTCCAAGGACGCTCTCGGTGGTGATTATGACATTGTAGCCGTCAATGGAGATGCTTTGGCCCCTCAGATTCTCCAGATCGAGCAGCTTGGATCTTCTCGCCCAAGCCAGATCCGATCTCACCACCACCCTCATCAGGATGAACCTCTCCTTCTCCGCCAGACGGTGGTGGTTGGAGACAAAGCCGACTGCTGAGTCCTTGGGGTAACCCCGGTCCAGCAGATACCTCGCCTCCTCCAGGGCTTTTCCCATTGTTCTTTTGCAATCTCCCTTGCCGCCTATCCTGCCATCTATCTTTCCGTCTCTCCTGCCGACCTCACTGACAGTCTCACATCCTCGAATAGGTCTCTCCCATGCGAGTCTACCGCCACCACCATCGGGCCGAGATTCTCGGCCTCCAGCTCCCAGATGGATTCCGCCATGCCAAGCTCCTGGAAGTGAACGGCTCGAACCCGGAGCTGTGCTGCTGCTGCCGCTCCACAACCCCCGGGATAGGCCAGGTAGACTGCTCTGTTCAGAAATGGCCCTCCTGGCAGACCACCCTTGCCGATGATGGCCCTCACCCCCTGGGCGAGGATCTCATCAGTATAGCGCGCCATCCGGGCGCTGGTAGTGGGCCCCGCAGATATGACTGAACCCGCCTGAATGATGGGGCCGCAGTGATAGAGGGCTGCTCCCTGCAGAGAAACGGGGCTGCCCTGGCGGCGGATCTGGGCATGGGCCTTATCGCGGGCGGTCAGCACCTTGCCGCTCAGATATACAATATCCCCTGCATTGAGCTTCCTCACATCCTCCTGGCTGAGGGGGGTGTGAAGATGAAATACGCTCATAAGATCACCTCGGTGGCGCTTCTGTTCGCCCAGCACTGGAAGTTTATGGCCACCGGCAAGGAGGCTGTGTGGCAGAGCGCCTTCTCAATCCTCAGGCCTAGGACTGTGGTATCTCCGCCCAGGCCCATGGGGCCGATGCCCAGGGCATTAAGCTCTTTCATGAGCCTCCCTTCAAGCCTTGCCACCTCCTCCGGCGAGGTCACAGGAGGGGCAGTACAGCCACCCCGATCAGAGGATTTCCGGGAGAAATGCTGCAGAGCGTGCATATTGAGAAGAGCGTTCTTGGCCAGGCGGGCGGCCAGATCGAAGCTTCCACCAATCCCAATTCCCAGGAACAGAGGAGGACAGGCATTGGCCGCCCTCTCCCTGACTGCATCGATGATGAACTGGAGCGGGTCGTCTGCCGGATTGAGCATCATGACCAGGCTCATGTTCTCAGATCCCGCTCCCTTGGGAAATGCAGTGATCCTCAGGCTTTGGCCTGGGACCTGGTCTAAGATTATGTCTGGCATCCCAGGGCCGGTGTTGTCCAGGCTGTTCCTCCGCGTCAGGGGATCGACGGCATTGGGCCGGAGGGGGATCCGGGCAGTCGCTCTCCTCACCCCTTCAGCGATGGCCTCCTGGAGATCGAAGTCTAAGAGAAGGTCCCGACCCATCTGCACATGAAATATAGGAAGGCCGGTATCCTGACAGAGGGGCAGGCCCTTTGATTCAGCCAGGCCGACGTTCTCCAGCATGAACTGCAATTGAGAGCGGGCCAGGGGATTGCTCTCCTTCTCCAGCCCTTCTCTTATGCTCTCCAGGACCCAGGGAGGAAGTGCAGTCTCCGCCCGGTATAGAGCGCGAACGGTGGCATCTGTCACCTGAATGGGGGTGATCATATGGATCGCCATTACCCTTCCGATTTCCTGACCCTCTTACCCGGCTCGATCTTGATGGGCCTGGACTGTTCAGGAAGAACGAGCCTTGTCTCCTGGCCCAATGCCCTCTCCATGGCATCCTTGTGCAGGTCCCCTGAGGTGTGGATGCCTCCCGGACCTCCCCTCACTGCGCGACAGGGATACTGCTGGCAGAACAGGCCAGTAAGTGAGGGGGCCTCGGCCACAGTCTTTCCCAAAATGCTGGAAGCGGCATGCCATGTCGCTCCACAGGGAGAGCCGCGCAGGACATGCACCCGGCTGATCCTGCCATCCTCGGTCTCCACCTCCAGCTCCGGCTTTCCCAGTTTCTCGGCGAACTGATCGATCGCCGGGACGCCACACTCCTCCAGAGTGCAGCAGATCTCATCGACCTCGATGTGAATGTTGTACTCCTCAGCGATCCTCTCCAGCTCATCGATGGAGCCCGCCCGGCCTATGCCTCCTGGGATGATGACTGCTTTGACATGGGCTTTCCCGGCCAGGCGGACGATCTCAGGGGTGAGGTCCGGATGGAATGTGTAGAGAATGAGCAGATCCGCCTTGAATATCTGTGGATCGAAATTCAGATCGCGGACGAACTCCTCCGGGTCCTCGATGAATCCCGGCAGGATCTCCGGGACCTCCACCGACACCACCTGGAAGTCGGTGCGGGCCTTTATTGTCTCCAGCAGGCGCTCGCCATATTTTCCTCTCTTGATTACCCCAACCAGCATGCAGAAGGGATCGGCCAGCGTATTAATATCCTTGCCGGAGAAGAGAGCCTCATATCCACAGCAATCGCAGAAAGGCAGGTCGGAAATAATGCGGGAGAGGTCAACGGAAAGCTCATCAGAAGGATCATCAGGAATCTCAGAGGGTAAGACATTAGAGAGGACATCAGAGAGGACATCAGAAGGGACATCAGAAGGGACATCAGAAGGGACATCAGAAGGGACATCAGAAGGGACATCAGTGGGGCCATCAGGAATGCCATCCGAGGGTTCATCGGAGAGGTCATGGAAAGAGGCAATTCCGGCAGTGCTCATCGCCGGCACCCACAGCGGTGTTGGCAAGACCACCATCACCCTGGGCCTGATGGCTGCCCTCCGCGCCCGTGGCCTGGTGGTTCAGCCCTTCAAGGTGGGCCCGGACTTCATCGATCCTTCCCATCACACTGCTATCTGTGGCCGGCCTTCACTCAATTTGGACCCCTTCATGATGGGCGAGGAGGGGGTCAGGCGCTCATTCTTCTCTGCCTTGGGGGGGGCGGATGTGGCAGTGGTAGAGGGGGTGATGGGCCTTTTCGACGGCATGGGTGGCACAGAGATAGGCAGCTCCGCCCAGGTGGCCAAGATCCTGGATATACCCGTTCTCCTGGTGATCAATGTACATGGCATGTCGCGAAGTGCTGCCGCCATGGAGTTGGGGTTTTCCAGTTACGATCCAGGGGTGAAGTTGGCAGGGACGATACTCAACCGGGTGGGAAGCCCGCGACATCTGGATATGCTCAGAAGCTGCCTGCGCAGTCCCATATTTGGAGCCCTGCCCCGCGATAAAGAGATCGGAATGAAGAGCCGCCATCTGGGACTGGTCATGGGCTTCGAGAAGGATCATGATCCGGGGCTCTTAGCATCCATACTGGAGAGGAATGCTGATATCGATGCGATTCTCAGCCTTCCAGACCGCGTTCGCCCCCCTGCGATGGCCGGCTCTGCTGAGCAGTATGATGCAGCAGCAGTAAGAACAGTAAGAGCAGCAAGTACAGGAAGAGCAGCAAATACAGAAATAGCAGAAAAGGCAGGCGGATCAGGCAGAGAAGGCAAAGAGGGGGCGGTGAGAATCGGGGTGGCCAAGGACCGGGCATTTTGCTTCTATTATCATGAGAACCTCTTGGAGCTGGAGAGGCAGGGGGCTGAACTGGTCTACTTCAGCCCACTGGAGGATCAGTTGCCTGATGTGGGAGGGCTGTACATCGGGGGAGGCTATCCGGAGCTGTATGCCTCTGAGCTGGAGAGGGCTCCTGCAAAAAGACAGATCAAGGAGGCCTCTGAGGACGAAATGCCCATCTATGGGGAGTGCGGTGGCCTGATGTATCTGGGAGAAAGCCTGGAATCTGAGGCTGGTTCTTTTAGAATGGTGGGTGCCCTTCCCGTTACCACCTTCATGGAGAAGAGGCTCATGGCCCTTGGCTATGTGGAGGCAGAGTTCTCGGGGAGCAATCCTCTGGCTGATGTGGGCAGGAGCCTTCGCGGGCATGAGTTTCATTATTCGCGCTGCGAATGCGACAGAGATGCTCGCTGCTGTCTGAGGCTTTCCCGGGGGAAGGGGATTGGCAAGGGCAAAGATGGCCTGGTGGAGAAGAATACCATGGCTGGATATCTACATGCTCATTTCTATTCATTATCAGTAGAAAAATTTGTAGAGGGCTGTGTATCTTATAATAGAACTTAAATAAAAAATGTTGATGGAATGGAATGGATTGCCCATTAAAATCTTCATAAAGCGGTATCGTTCTCAGCGGATTTTGGGCCGGAAAAGAGGTCTTTTGCTGAGCAATTCACCTTTTATCCAAGCGATGCATATTCTATCACGGAAACGTTTATATTCGATAAATAATTTCCTATTACTCATTACAAAATGGAGTGTGAACTATGAGCAAAGCATCAAGCGGACTTGTACTCTTCTTCCTCTTGATAGCTCTATCTATTGGAGCTGCCCTGAGCGAGGAAGTGCTGAACGAAACCCTGAATGCCAGCCAAAACGCCTCTTTGAACATGAGCAACATGACCAATATGACTAACATGACTAACATGACCAACATGACCAATATGACCAATATGACCAACATGACCGATGTGATCAATGTAACTATTGAGACCGAAACCGTCTCTATTGAGTCCGTCGATAAGTAAATCAAATCACAGAAGCAGGAGTCTCAGCCTCGGAGGATCCCCAAAGGAGATGAAAAGAGGCTTGATGTTCTCCCGCCACACATTTTTGTCTGAAAGCCATAAACAGCATTGAATTATATTGCCGCAATGAATGGACCAACAGAAGCTTTAAGAAAGGCTTATATTTTTCTTCGAATACGATTTGATTGAGGTATGAATATGAAGTGTACAGGCATGTTGATACTATCGATGATGGTGGCATTCTCTGCCGGGCTGGTCATCGCTCAAGATGCAGCAGAGGTTGCTGCCCCTGCAGATACGAATATCACTAACATCACCAATCTCACGAACGTCACCAATGTCACAAATATGACCAACATCACCGCTGTGGCCGCCATTGAGCCCATCAATGTCACAGAGGCCCAGGCTGGAGCTGTTGCAGATGAGGTTGTTACAGATGAGGCTGTTGTAGAGCCGCCGGTGACAGAGGTCCCTGCGGTGACTGAACCGGTATCAAGGTTCAAGCAGCTCTCCAAGTTTGTCGCCGGCACCTCCGCCACCTTGGGCAAAGGGCTTCCGGGGGGCTATTCCGATGTGACCACATCCGCAGACCAGGCTGCTGTATTCAGCCGGGATTCTGGTGTGCCCACGCCCTCGGTGAAGGTGACCATCACCAAGGTAATTGATACCCCAGAGGACAGGTATGTCCAGGTGACCAATGAGGCTGTTGGGGAGTGGAACCTGACCGCCTGGTCCTTGGAATCGGCGGGGACTACAACCTTCATCTTCCCTGTGCTTGTCCTGGAGGATGGCAAATCAATCAAGGTTCATGAGGGAACAGGCGACGGGACGGCCACTGACATCTATACCAACAGCACTGAGCCTCTCTGGATCGATAATATCGTGACCCTGAAGGATGCTGCGGGAAGGATCATTGCTAGCTATGATGTGACCACAGCTCCTGTACCGGTAGCAACCGTTTATGTCGATCCCTGGAAGGACCTGATCCAGTACTAGAGCCTGATGCGGCCTTGCGGCCGCAGAACATTTTTTTTGGAGTGCAATAGCTTAAGCTTTTTTTTAATTCTCTTTTCTCATCCTCTACCAGCTCGATCTGAAAGATCTACCAGCTCGATCTGAAATAGCCTGGGCCAGAGCTTTCCAGTAACAAAGAGCCGGTCATCTATTGGATCATAGGCTATGCCATTCAATACGTCAACCTTCTTCTTCTGGATGCCTGCCTCATCCAGGATGGAGGAGAGGTTTATCCTTGCAGTCACTATGCCTGTATCCAGGGATATGATTGCAATCCAGTTGCTGGGCCAGAGGTTGGCATAGATCATGCCATTTACGTACTCCAACTCATTCAGCCCCCTGACAGGCTCTCCGTTTGCCGTTACCCTTATGCTTCCCAGCAGTGAGAAATCGTTTGGATCGAGAAGATGAAGGAGATCAGAGCCATCGCTCATGATCAGCCTCTCACCATCTGAGGTCAGCCCCCAGCCCTCAGTCTGGTAGATGAAGCTTCCCGTTCGGCTCAGATTCTCTTTATCCCAGACAAAGCCCTTAAAGGACTGCCAGGTGAGCTGGATTATGCTCTCCTCCCAGATGGTTATGCCCTCGGCAAAGAACTCATCCTCCAGCCGAGCCATATCCATAACCCTTCCGCTCTGGATATCGACCCGGCGGAGGCTGGACTGGCCGTACAGGCCTGTCCCCTCATAGAATACGCCATTGTCATAGACCAGGCCCTGGGTGAAAGCAGATGGATCATGGGGATAAGAATTAATGATCCGATAGCCATAGGTTTTGATGGGGCTGCTGGCAAATGAATCAGCATCCAGCCTTTCTGCCGAGGCGATGCTCATAGCAAGAGCTGCTGCTAAGAGAACCAGAGGCATTAGCCTGGCGCAAGGATCTGTTTTTATATGCTGGACTCCTGCCATACAATAAGTATTATGGATCTAATAACTTATAGATCTTGTCAGACGATCGGAACGATCCAGCAGGCATCCGGGATCAGATAGATGGATCTTTGAAGAGAAGAGCATCGAAAATATCTCATCTTCCATGGAATAGGGATTTAAGGAAAAGGGGCAATAATAGATGATGCTGGGTGATGAAGGATGAAAAAGCTCAACCGAAAGGATATCCACATACTGAAAAAGCTGATCAAACCCCGGGCAGAGGAGACTGAAAAGGGGGAAGCGGGCAGCTTGCTGGCATCCATCTCCAGGTACTATATCAGCGACAGGGATGACTTCCTGTCCCGGTTGGAGAAGCTCTCTGATAAGGATCTCAAGTATCTGGCAGAGCGGGCCATGGACGGCTCAGAATGCCTGCTTTGTATTGCTCCACAATGTGCGGAGATTTTCCTGGATGCAGTTGAAAGAAGGCTTTCCCCGGAGATTGCGGGCAGATTAAGAGAGCTCTTCGAGAACGTCACCACCGGCTACCGGGATGAGGGCTGACCGGCCTTTGCCGGGTGAGGAGTTTGCGGGCATATGGAGCGGATGTAAGGGGGGACCTAGCCAAACCTTTTTGTGGCAATTGTATTGTACTGCAGAGAGCAAAGAATTAAAAAAAGGTGTCTCCTCCCACCGCCCCAGAGGGGAATGGGGGTATATTCGTCTATTTATTGGGCTATGTATTATTGGATCTGGCCCGTCACTGCTGATTGGCAACGATCTTGACGTTATTGGTGGCCTCAGACAGTCCGAATGCAATGGCGTCCCGGTTGCCAACATTGATCTGATCGATATTGACCTTATAGCAGCAATCCATACAGTTAGATCCTGTGCTGCCATTTATCGGCGGGCGCCCGTAACAGCATTCGCAATCTCCTGAATCCTGATTCTTCTTGATCAGCAGATTGTTGGTGGCAATGGGATCTATCCCTGGACCAATGGCCAAAGCCCGATCATTTCCGATATTCAGAATGTCCATATTGACATCTGCATAATCCGGGAATTTCAAGGCTGAAGCTTCCGATTCAAATATTCCTCCATTCCTTCCCAGAATATCCACCCCGCCATAGCCAAAAGGCGCCTGAGCGATGGCAGGCATTATCAGAGCTGCCAAAACTAAAGGCAATGCAAACCCTTTTATCTTCATTGTCTTACCCCCTGAATCCATCGGATTCCGATCACACTAGTACCTAATTATATTTATACGTTTGGGCTGCATATAATAAATGCCGGGGATGCTGAAGATTCTGCAGGCTGGCCGGAGCACATGGGACAGATAGATTTAAGAGGGCTATGTCTCATCTTTCATATCAGACCGGCACAGGCAGCCCGTCCGGCGGGGCAGGAGCAGCAAATGAGATAAATGAGCGGACTGAAATCCAGGGAAGAGTCAGAATGCAGATAGCAGTAGTGGGTGGCGGAGAATGCAGCCTTCACGTTCGGGAGGTGGCAGAGGAGCTGGGCAGACTCCTGGCAGAAGAGGGGCACACCCTCCTTTGCGGTGGCCTGGGTGGTGTGATGGAGGCGGCATGCCGGGGATCGGCTGAGGCGGGAGGAACTGTGGTGGGAATTCTGCCCGGAGAGAGAGGAGATGCCAATCCCCATGTGGGCATAAAAATCGCCACCGGTATGGGGCACGCCAGGAATGCCATAATTGTGAGGAGCTCAGATGCGGTCATCGCTCTGCCCGGCGGATATGGCACTCTCTCTGAGATCGCCCTGGCCCTGAAGATGAACAGACCTGTCATCAGCCTGGAGAGCTGGGATATAGCAGGAACGATGAAAGCGAGAGATCCGCGAGAGGCGATAGAGATCCTCAACCGCCTCCTGTACATTTGAGAGCGGAGAGATGGGAGACCCTCAAGACTTTTTTGAGTGGCGGGGGGTTATTGAGAGGAAGAATGCAATTGCAGAAGAGATAGGAAAAGCAAAAGCGGTGCTCTCCCTTTGATCTCTGATTATTTCAGAGCGGTTGAGCTCAGGATGATAGATACAGAAATAATCACTGATAAGAAGATCAACTACAGTGAGTTCAGCCCAGATGAAGGCATATTGCCGGCGAGATTGCTCTTCGTCGATGGGCCACTCTTGGAATTCATGGAATATCTTCATAAAGAGCAGCGGCTAAAACACCGATTTCATTTAATAGATTATATCGAAAGCAGAGGAAGGACTCCACTGTCATCCCACCCCAAAGGATGTGGACTTCTCGCTTCGTCCTTTCCGATCCTACCAGTTAAAAGTTGGGAAGAGAGACTTCCCATTTTGAGGCAGCAACTGTAATACAGAAAGCCAGTCAACGGAAATATGCAATCTGATCTGGCCAGTTGTTGCGTACTATATCCAAATTGCCCCAAAGTATTCCCTGGTTGTAGATTCCTCCTCCTGAGGGTGATGGCGATGTGGCTATGTTGTGCTCTATAGAGCCGCTGACCAGGTTCACTGTGCCATTGTAACTGTTGTAGATTCCTCCTCCCATTGATGCTATATTGGTGTTTATGTGGCCGTTATCAAACAGGTTCACTTGGCCATTTTCAAGATTATAGACTCCACCACCGAAGCCTGCAATGTTGTGAGCTATATTGCTCTGTCCAAGGAGGTTCACCGTGCTGTAGCAATTGTAGATCCCGCCGCCGCTGGCTGCTCCATTGCCGCTTATAGAGCTGTAATCTCTCAGAGCCACTGTGTCTGAATTTCTATTGTAGATCCCGCCGCCGTCCCTGGCTGCTTCATTGCCGCTTATAGAGCTGTAATCTCTCAGAGCCACTGTGTTTGAATTGCTATTGATGATCCCGCCGCCATGATAATGTGCTTCATTGCTGCTTATGGAGCTTCGATCATTTAGACTCACTGTGTTTGAAATGCTATTGTGGATCCCGCCGCCAGAAATCTTTGCTATATTGCCGCTTATAGAGCTGTAATCGCTCAAGCTCATTGTGTTGGAATTGTGATTGTAGATCCCGCCGCCAAAATTCGCTATATTGCTGATTATAGAGCTGTAATCGCTCAAGCTCATTGTGTTGGAATTGTGATTGTAGATCCCGCCGCCCCAGTTTGCTTCATTGCCGCTTATGGTGCTGTGATCATTCAGACTCACCGTGCTGTAATAGTAATTGTAGATCCCGCCGCCAAAATACTTTGCTATATTGCCGCTTATGGTGCTGTGATCATTCAGACTCACCGTGCTGTAATAGTAATTGTAGATCCCGCCGCCAGAGTCCTTTGCAATATTGTCACTTATAAAGCTGTGATCACTCAGACTCACCGTGCCGTCGCTATTGTAGATCCCGCCGCCATTGTCTGCTCTATTGCCGCTTATAAAGCTGTGATCATTTAGACTCACCGTGCTGAAATAGCGATTGTAGATCCCGCCGCCGTCCCTGGCTGCTTCATTGCCACTTATAGAGCTGTAATCTCTCAGAGCCACTGTGTTTGAATTGTAATTGTAGATCCCGCCGCCAAAATTCGCTATATTGCCGCTTATAGAACTGTAATCGCTCAAGCTCACTGTGTTTGAATTGCTATTGTAGATCCCGCCGCCGCCGCTGGCTGCTCCATTGCCACTTATAGAACTGTAATCGCTCAAGCTCACTGTGTTTGAATTGTCATTGTAGATCCCGCCGCCGCTGGCTGCTCCATTGCCGCTTATAGAGCTGTAATCTCTCAGAGCCACTGTGTTTGAATTGCTATTGTAGATCCCGCCGCCATCATCATGTGCTTCATTGCTGCTTATGGAGCTTCGATCATTTAGACTCACTGTGTTTGAAATGCTATTGAGGATCCCGCCGCCAGAAATCTTTGCTATATTGCCGCTTATAGAGCTGTAATCGCTCAAGCTCATTGTGTTGGAATTGTGATTGTAGATCCCGCCGCCAAAATTCGCTATATTGCTGATTATAGAGCTGTAATCGCTCAAGCTCATTGTGTTGGGATTGTGATTGTAGATCCCGCCGCCCCAGTTTGCTTCATTGCCGCTTATGGTGCTGTGATCATTCAGACTCACCGTGCTGTAATAGCGATTGTAGATCCCGCCGCCAAAATACTTTGCTATATTGCCGCTTATAGAGCTGTAATCGCTCAAGCTCATTGTGTTGGAATTGTGATTGTAGATCCCGCCGCCAGAGTCCTTTGCAATATTGCCACTTATAAAGCTGTGATCATTCAGACTCACTGTGCTGTAATCGCTATTGCAGATCCCGCCGCCATAGGCTGCTTCATTGCCGCTGACAGAGCTGTTATCATTCAGACTTACTGTGCTGAAACGGCCAGTATTGTAGATCCCGCCGCCAAAATACTTTGCTATATTGCCGCTTATAGAGCTGTAATCGCTCAAGCTCATTGTGTTGGAATTGTGATTGTAGATCCCGCCGCCATAGGCTGCTTCATTGCCGCTGACAGAGCTGTTATCATTCAGACTTACTGTGCTGAAACGGCCAGTATTGTAGATCCCGCCGCCATTGGCTGCTTCATTGCCGCTTATGGTGCTGTGATCATTCAGGTTCACAGTGCTGTAATCGCCATTATAGATCCCGCCGCCATGATCCTTTGCTATATTGCCGCTTATAGAGCTGTAATCACTCAAGCTCACTGCGCTGAGGTCTGAACTCCAGATTCCGCTGCCCTCATATGCTGTATTGTCGACGATATGGCTATCATCATTCAGGCTCACTATGCTGGAGTTGATGTTCAATATTCCACCGCCTTTATATGCTGTATTACCCCTGATAGAGCTGCTGCCAGACAAATTAACAGCACTATAGGAGCTGCTGTGGATTCCTCCACCCCAGACCGCCGAGTTGTTGCTAATGCAGCCGTTCTCGAGCAGGTTCACTGTGCTGTTGTCGAGATTGTAGACTCCAGCACCATAGGTTGCGACATTTTCAGCTACATTGCTCTGTCCGCTCAGCCTCACTGTGCTGCCGTAATAGTTATAGATTCCACCACCATAGGTAGCCCCGTTTCCGCTTATGGAGCTGTGGTCATTCAGGCTCACTGTGCTGTGGTCAGAGCTCCACACTCCGCCCCCGTTCTCTGCTATATTGCCACTGATGCGGCTTTGATCATTCAATTCTATTGTGCTATTAGTATGTGAGAAAATTCCGCTGCCACTGTGTGCAGAATTTCCGGATATATAACTGTTTTTATTCAAGTTCACCTGGCTATATGAGCCGCTGAAGACTCCTCCTCCTTCATATGCAGCATTGCCTGAGATATAGCTATCATCATTCAAGCTAAGTAAGCCATGCCAGCTACTGGCAACTCCTCCACCACGGTGGACTGCATCATTGCCACTGATATGGCTATTATTATTCAGGCTAACAGTACCATAATCGTAGTTATAAATCCCGCCGCCCTCATATAATGCTTCATTGCCGCTGATGTAGCTGTTATCATACAGGTTGACTGCACAATTTCCATACCCCTGCCAGCTGTTAAGGATCCCTCCACCACGATGGATTGCTATATTGTCGCTGATATGACTGTTATCAAAAAGACTCACTGCTCCAGAGCCTGAATTGAAGATTCCGCCCCCTTCTTGTAATGCGAGGTTGTTGTTGATATTACTGTTGTTCTTCAGGCTCAATGTCCCATCGATATTGGCAATTCCTCCACCATACAAAGCATTGTTATCTGAAACGGCAACTTCATCAAGCTCTAATGTGGCGAAATTGAGAATTCCGCCGCCACTCCGCACAGCGTCCCAGCCGATATCGGTGAAGGTGCCAGAACCTCCCTGAATGGTGACTCCAAAGATGCTGACATCTACCTGGGGATCTTCTCTGCCCACGATGAAGACCGATTTAGGCGACCGCAACATATCTTGATAACTTCCACTGGTGTCCGTTCTGCCATCCACAATGGTCTTATCAGCACCTGCGCCTTTGATATCCAGAGATTTATCTACCTTCACATTCTCGAAGTAGGTGCCGGGAGCGATATTGATGGTGTCGCCTGATTCGGAAGCATCTACAGCTCCCTGGATGCGATTACCGGTGGGGCTGACGTTATCAATCGGTCTGCCATTGCCGACATAATAGCCCAGGAATCCATTGGCATAAGACGTGGAAGCATTCCTTCTGGCATGCATGACAAAGTCGTACTCAGTGCCGTAGTTGGATGTCCTGCTCTTTCTCTCCTTGCCAGCAACTGCAGTGCTGATAAAGGATCCAATGATATGGCCCTTCTTATCCGTCTGTACAACGCCATCCAGACTCTCAGCACTAGCAGCATATCCGGTCAGGTTGCCCTCTATCCTGGTGTTGATCCTGGAATCCGCTGCCTTGAGGCTTTGAGAGAGAGAGGCAGCCAGGGACGAAGCCTCCGATCTCGTCTGGATCAATTCGCCCATTGCTCTATCCACCTGCTGGGATGCCGTCATGCCCTGGGAGGAGGCTGAGGCCAGATCTGAGTATCCCTCTGCTGCGCCACGATCTATCTTCATGCTTGCTGTGGATAGATCCTCTCTGAAGCTCGCGGGCAACGGCTTCATCTGAAGAAGGCCGGCCTGTGCATCAAACTGGATTTCTCCATCCAGTGAGAATACGCTATCCGCCGTCTGTGAAGCAAATACTTCGTCCTTGGAGGCCATGGCCAGATTGCGATATTCAGCCAATGATGCCTTTTTTGCTGGATCGGAGAGCTCGATGCTCACACTTGCGCTGTATCCATTTGAGTTGAAGGCATCTGCATAAGCCCGGATATAATTGGCATTTGAGACCTCCAATGCCTCACTGGCTGCGACATGGGGGTACTGGGATGCTTTCCAGGAAGAGCCCTCTCCCGGCCAGAGGTTATAGCTGTATGAGAACCACTCCGCCTGGCTGATGTTGACGCCCACCTCTGCAGTAGCTCCTGCTGTATTCGATACTGAATGGGTCTCCTTTAGACTTCCCCCGCCTTCAATGATATTGGAAAGCCTATTCGATCCAATTACAGTCCTGCCGAAGACTCTGTCATCATATCCAGCATCTATGACCTCTGTAAACCCTCCACCATCGCTGGATACTGAAATGGAGATACAATTGGCTGTGGATGCTAGAATAATTGCTCCAAATATTAGCCCTGCCACTAACTCTATTTCATATTTCATTTTATATCCTCCCGTTGATACCACTGGCCTCTTTCTGGGATGAGCCAATAGAATTTTAGATAGTCTGATATTAATGACGGTTTGATATTAATTTTTAAATATGTGTTTCAAAGTACAAAAATTTATTCATTTCCTCATTGCCTCTAACGGGGGAGGGCAAAGAACGACTGCTCTCTCAATGTATCCACTTGAGCGGAATCTTCCCGTTATGGACTGCCGTGGCCACCAGAGCCCCGGCAAAGCCTATCTCCTCTAAAGTCAGCAGATCGCCCTCATCCTTAACCCCCCCTCCCAGGATCAGAGGATGGCTGCTGATCCCTGCCGCCTTTTTCAGGAATGCTTCATCCAGGCCTGCGGAGGTTCCAACCCGGTTCAGTTCCAGGATTATGATCTCCTCCAGATCGAGATGGTTCAGCTCCTCCAGGACCTCGAATGGGCTGCAATCGGCAAGAGCTTCATCCCTTGACAGAACCCTGTGGTTTGCCATATCCAGGCTGGCGATCATCCTCCTCTGGCCGGAGAGCTCCTCCATCAGGGAAAGCGAGGCCGTCTCCGTCCCCAGAACGGGAATAACAGATGAGGGAAGAGAGGCCAGATCGCTCAGCTTGGAGGCACCAATATCCGCGATCGTCCTCGTCCTGATTGAGATCTCACTGATAAGAGAGAGGTTATCTCCCCGGCCCATGATCCGGTCCAGGTCGGCCACATAAACCCGTGCCGGCCGGAGTTCGTCCAGAATCTGCAGGGGGTCAGAGGAGTCTGTGACCTGGCTGAAGGAAGCAACAGGCTTATAGCGGCTGCGCTCTCCCCGCAGGGCATGGACAACAGCACCATTAAGTATATCGAAGACGAAGATGCACTGCACATTTGCCCTATCGGGATTGAGAGAATATGAGATTATTGGTCAGCCCCATGAACATGGAAGAGGCGCAAGCGGCTCTCGCAGGCGGCGCTGATATCCTGGATGTGAAGAACCCCAAAGAAGGATCCCTGGGTGCGAACTTTCCCTGGGTTATCCGCTCAGTCGCAGAGCTGGCAGCGGGCAGAGTGCCTGTGAGCGCGACCATAGGCGATCTGGAATTCAAGCCGGGGACGGCAAGCCTGGCCGCTCTGGGTGCAGCCTCCTCTGGTGCAGACTACGTCAAAGCGGGCCTCCTGGGGGTGAAGACCCAAGAGCAGGCTGAGGAGATGCTGAATGCCATTGTGCGGGCAGTCAAAGAGCTCGATCCAGGGAAAAAGGTGGTAGCATCAGGCTATTCAGACTACTCTCGAGCGGGAAGCATATCACCCATGCTCCTGCCCGCTGCTGCTCTCCAGGCAGGAGCCGATGTGGTGATGATGGACACAGCAATAAAGGATGGCAGGCCGACATTCGACTTCATGAATGAAGGGGATTTGGCGGATTTCATAAAGCTGGGCCACTCCCTCGATCTGGAGGTTGCCCTGGCGGGAAGCATCGGATTCTCTCATCTGCCGGCTCTCACTCGCCTGCAGCCGGATATCATCGGCGTGCGGGGCATCGTCTGCGGAGGAGATCGCAGGAGCGCAGTGAAAGAAGAGCTGGTGGCAAAGGTCAAAAGCGCCCTATCGAGATGATAGATATCAGCCGATCAATGAAGCCCTGCTGACCTTTGTGGATCTTTTTTCGGGCGGACGCAATATCAAACCAACCAGCTCTATCTATCTCAGGAAACTCTCGCATCATCCCCGATCTCCTCGGCCACTCCATGGAGAACTTATTGCTCACCGCCTTCATCTCATCCAGATCCTTTTTCACCGCCCAGGCAAAGATGACCTTTCCGCTGGGCTGCTTTATCCCTCCCAGCTCTATGAACTCCCCCTCAATATCAAAGCCCGTCTCTTCTCTAAACTCCCTCTTTGCTGCCTCCAGCAGGCTTTCACCCCCCTCAGCGAGTCCTTTGGAGATGGACCAGGCGGCATCGTCCTTCCCCGCCCAAAAGGGTCCCCCAGGATGTACCAGCATGACCTCAAGCCGGCCATCTCTAAACCTGAATGGCAGAATCCCACAGCTCTTTTTGCTCATATTGTCCTTTATTTATATCTTGAACGATGGCTCTTTTCTCTTCCTCTCTTCCCCTTCAGGATGCTGGTTGTAGTGGACCACTTAATATCAGATTCCGGCAGCTCAAAGCGGGCAATCACCGGGGCATGGTCTGACTCGGGAAAGAAGATCCTGGGAGCGAATACTATGGATTCATCATGCAGCAGCTCGTTGTGCACCTCAGATCCCTTGAAGAAGGCGAGCATCGTTCTTGAGACCAGAATATGATCGAGCATCTTGCCTTTGCCATTATGCAGAAGAGAGTATCGTGCAGGCTCCGGAATATTCCTCTCTGTGGGAACCATAACCCTCATGGCCAGGTCGATGTTCCCCGTATTCTCCACGTCACCCCGGATGGCCTCTATAGAGACCTCATCAAGCTCCTCATTGAAATCCCCGCATACGGCTATGAGAGCACAACGATTGTCATCGAATAGGTTGTCGATCAGAATGCGGGTCTCAAGGGCCTGTCCGATGCGTTTCATGCTGGATATGAAGACCCCTTCCGCCCAGCCAAAAGCCGTCTTCCAGGTCCTCTCGCTCAACTTATGGCCCTGTATATTGGTCGGGCGGCGGGATTTGAGATGCAGGTTGATCACATCCAGCACAGCTCCATTGGGCAGCCTGACCTTGGCGTGAAGAATCGGCCTCTCCCAGGAGATCTCCTTTGCCTCCATCTCCACGGGCAGGGCGGTGACCTTCTTGTAGCTGGGTGAGGGGGCATACTCATGATGATATTGATACTGCTCCATGATATCATAGCGGCTGAGGGTGACCAGATTGTGATGGCTGAGGTAATTTCCATCCTTGTCCACAGTCGAGGCCCTATTGAAGCTCTCATAAGGAGTTCCTTCAAGGAGGCGGTCCAGTGCCCGCAGGCGATCCTTCCCGTTACGCTCATGCTGGGCGCAGATCTCCTGCAGACAGAGGATATCTGCATTCAACCGAATGAGTTGAGGCCTTAGAATTGGTATGCGTTCATCAAGGCTTGGGTTTCTATCCGGGCGGTCATCCAGGCTCATGAGGTTAAATGTCGCTATGCTTACCTTGATTGTCATCTTATTACTCCTGGATTTTATTGCTCCTGAATCATCCTTTCCCTTATATCGTCTTATGCTGTGGGGAAGAGGATTTCTCCTTTATACCTGTGATGGTTCGAGTCGTATGCTAAGAGGGCTGAGGATGAAGGAGTGATAACAGCATCGGAGAAATCCCAATATGCCTTCTGTCCTCTATCCTGTGGCTGGCCAGGAAGAGCACAAAGCTGGGATCTTTAGAGCTGATCTGCCTTTTTATATCTTATCGAGGGGGTTGTATGCCAACAGATCGATCAGAGGATGGCAATAATCTTATAGAGAGATGCAGATCATTCTCACTACAATTAAAACACGATCTGAAATCCTTTCGAGGCAGCAATGAGTATGAGATCGATAATGCTTTCGATCATGATACTGGTGATCTTAGGGGGGCTCAATCCCGGTGCACAGGCCGTTCCCGATGAGGCAGTGGGGCGAGTAGTGAGCGTGATCAGCGCTGACTCGTTGGGAATTGAGATGCAGATCAGTGATCCCAGGACTAGAGGCGTGGACAGCATCAGGCTGGCAGACATCCTCGCCCCCTCAACAGTGACTGCGGAGGGAAAGGCAGCCCAAAAGGCTGCTGAGTTGTTGCTGAAGAACCAGACCGTTTATATCGATATCGATGACAGCAGCAACGAGGGGCGCAATGAATGGGGCCAGTTGGTCTGCGTCATCTACCTCATGGATTCCCGGTACCGCCCAATATGGCCACCGGTGAACAGGAGACTGGTGGATGAAGGTCATGCCTATCTTGCTGAAGATAACAGCAATGAGTTCGACTCCTCTGCCTGGTGGAAGGATCCCATCCCCCAGGGCTCAGTTGGGAATATGTTGAGATACAAAGAGATTATGAGTGGGGCCCGGGAGGCAGCCGGAGGCCAGGACAGCGCGAATAAAAGCAGCGTTCTGGAGATGAGCAGCGCCGGGCGGGTCAGCATAGGATACAGGACCTGAACGAAGCCCGCAGGTCTGCACAGGATATAGGAGCTGAACAAGATGAAGATGGCAGTGCTGGCTTCCCCCCCATACATTTTAAAAAATTATTTATAGAGGTCTGGACAGATCAGCAATAAAAGGGGATCGAAAAATGAGAGGGAGAGCAAAAGTACTGGATAGTAGATTCATGGAGTTCATTGAATGCTTACAAAAAATTGGTGAACTTAAGAATATGGTACGGATGATTGACAGTCTGGCGGAGATAAAAAATAATGGATATGAGTGGCTGCATATCGAGCCCAATATCGGGTCGAATATTGGGCTCAATATCGGATCTGATATCGGGCTCAATAACGGATCTGATATCGGGCTCAATAACGGATCTGATATCGGGCTCAATATCGGATCTGACATCGGGCTCAATAACGGATCTGATATCAGGCTCAATAACGGGTCTGATATCGGGCTCAACAATAGCTCTAACATCAAATCCAATCGAACCAATAATAATGGAATTGATTTACTGTATCCCTTCTGGCAGAATGGCTGGATCCAGATTCGTGAGACAGAGAGAAAAGGAAAGGATTGGCACATAAAGGAATATTCTCTCTCGATCCGCCTGGAAGAGATTGTGGCCTATTTCGAGCAGGATAGCCATGAACGCCTCCTGTCAGCTGGATATGCCGAGTTTGAAGAGAATACAAATGCACAGAACAACTCTTTTTCTACGCTCGCCGCAAGGTTTTCATATCCATCTCCTTTAGATATGAATTGTGAGCGCATTCGATCGGCTTCATCATCGGATAAAGGAGATATTGCAGGAGCAGGATATCCTTGAGCCAACGCCCCCCCAGGAGAAGGCAATACCAGCCATTCTAGCAGGAGAGAATGTTCTTCTCATCGCTCCCACCGGCACAGGCAAGACAGAGGCAGCAAGCCTGCCCATCTTTCACCAGATCCTCTCCAATGAGGAGGGGAGCATCACTGCTCCCCAAACCCAAAATGCTTCAAGAGACGGCCGGAAGGAGAGAAAAGCAAGCATAGAGGCGGATTCCAGGATAAAAGGAACCAAAGCAGTCTATATCACCCCTCTGCGCGCCCTTAACAGGGATATGCTTCGCCGCTTTGATGACTGGGGGGAGAGGCTTGGGATCTCAGTTGCTGTTCGCCATGGCGATACCAGCCAGAGCGACAGGAGGAAGCAATCACTGAGGCCGCCAGAGCTCTTGATCACCACCCCTGAGACTCTGCAGGTCATGCTCACCGGAAAGAGGCTGCGCCAGAACCTTTCCACTGTCAAAACGGTAGTTGTAGACGAGGTCCATGAGCTGGCCTCCTCAAAACGCGGCTCTCAGCTCTCCGTCCTCCTGGAAAGGCTGGGGGAGCTGGCGGGAGATTTTCAGCGCATAGGTCTCTCTGCTACTGTCGGATCCCCGGAGGCTGTGGCCCGCCTTCTCGTGGGAACCAGCAGGAGCTATAAGATCATCTCTGCCGATGTGGAACGGGCAAGCGACTATCAGGTGGTCAGCCCCCAGCCCAGGGGAGGGGATTTCTCCCTGGCCAGCACCCTGGAGTGTGAGCCCCGTCTGGCGGCTCAGATCCGCTGGATCAGGGATATGGTAAGGGATAAGAAATGCCTCATCTTCGTCAACACCAGACAGGCGGCTGAGGTCTTAGGCTCGAGGTTCAGACAGCTTGGAGAGCCCATTGGCGTTCATCATGGCAGCCTTTCAATGGAAGCCAGGGTGGAGGCTGAGGAGGCCTTCAAGGACGGGAAGCTGGAAGGGCTCATCTGCACCTCCTCTATGGAGCTTGGAATCGATATTGGGGACGTGGATCATGTCATCCAGTACAGCTCTCCCCGGGAGGTATCCCGGCTGCTGCAGAGGGTGGGCCGGGCCGGTCATAAGATAGGCCTTGTCTCCTCAGGAAGCATAATCGCCACCTGTGCCGATGATGTGGCTGAGGCCTGTGCCATCGCCAGAAGGGCGGCCGCCCAAGAGCTGGAGGAGATAAAGATCCATGAGAGGCCGGCTGATGTTCTGGCCAATCAAATTGTGGGGCTGGAGATCGACTTTGGCGACATAAGCCAGGAGAAGGTCCATCAGATAGTCGCCAGAGCCTATCCCTTCCGGAAGCTGAGAGCAGAGGAGCTGGAGGGGGTGGTCTCCCAGATGGAGGAGCACAGACTGGTCAGGCGTGACGGCAGCATCCTGCAGAGGACGCGCAAGGCACGGGAGTACTATTTCGAGAACCTCTCTATGATCCCGGATGAGAAGAGGTATAATGTCTACGATATAGTGGGGCGCAGATCAGTGGGCACTCTGGACGAGGCCTTTGTGGTCGGTTTCGCTCAGCCGGGGGCCACTTTCGTTACCAAGGGAGAGATCTGGGAGATAACCGAGATCGCCGATGAGGAGATCAAGGTGGTCCCCATTCAGCGCAGCGGAGAGATCCCCAGCTGGTCAGGGGAGGAGATCCCCGTCCCCTTTGAGGTGGCCTGTGAGGTGGGACGGATCAGAAGAGAGATCAGTGAGATCCTGGAGTCGGGCAGGGGAGGAGAAGATGCAGAGGAGTGGCTGCAGAGCCGCTATCCAGTGGACAGAGAGGCGGCAGGAGAGCTTGTCGATCTCATAATGAGGCAGAGGGAGAAGAGTCATCCTGTCCCAGATGATTCACTGGTGGTGGTGGAGAGTGGAGGGGATGGAGCGGTCATCAACTGCTGCTTCGGTCACAAGACGAATGATACTCTGGGCAGAATTATCACCTCAATCCTGTCCGCCCGGTTTGGGAGCAGTGTGGAGCTGCAGATCGATCCCTACAGAATAGAGCTGACTGTTCCCAAAGCGATGCTGGCGGAGGAGATCGAGAAGCTGATAGAGGATCTTGAACCAGAGTATGTGGAGCCCATCTTGGAGATGACCCTCAAGAATACCACCCTCCTTCGCTGGAAGATGGTCCATGTGGCCCGCAAGTTCGGAGCACTATCCAGGGATGTGGACTATCAGAGGGTGAGCATGGCCAGGCTGCTGACAGTGTTTGAGGGCACTCCCATGTATCGAGAGGCATTGCGGGAGATCTATCACGATCGCCTGGATATTGAGCGGACCAGGATGGTTCTGAAGAGAATCCGGGAGGGCACAATCGCCATCGCCACCAGCAGCCTCTCGCCCATAGGCACCAGCGGCCGGGGGGGTGGAAGGGATGTCACCTCGCCGGAGAATGCAGATGCAGCAGTGATCAAGCTCCTCAAGAACAGGATTATGAGCGACCGGGTGTTGCTATTTTGCGTGAACTGCAAGAAGTGGAAGTCCATGCGCCAGGTGGAGAGGGTGCCTGACCGGCCGGAGTGCCCTCTCTGCGGCTCCAGGATGGTGGCTGCCCTCAAGCCCTGGGAGGAGGAGGAGATCAAAGTGGTCCGAAAGCTGGAAAAGAAGACCTCAGAGGAGAAGCGCAGGACCAAGAGGGTCTTTCGCAATGCAAACCTGGTCTTGAGCTATGGAAAGACTGCTGCCATTGCCCTGGCCAGCCGTGGTCTGGGGCCTGAGACGGCGGCAAGGGTGGTGGGAAAGCTGCAGAAAGATGAGATCGAGTTCTACAGGGATATTCTCAAAGCGGAGAAGGAGTATGCTCGGACAAAGAGGTTCTGGGGGTGAGCTGGGTTCTTTTTTTTGTGCAGCTAAAAGAGGCTCAATTTCTTCCAGCCCTTCTCCTCAGAGCATTCCAGCAGCCCAGGCACTCGAATTTCTTCTCCAACTCCTCTGAGACCCAAAGGGGCACATTCGACTTGCGAAGCTCAGCCATGATGATATGCTTCATCATGATGCAGTCTCTTTGATCTTCAGCGCCGCAGGTATGCTCAAAATACACTCTTTGGGCGGCCTTCGGATCATATTTCCCCTTCTTTACAAGCTCAATCATCTCTTCCTTCTCCCGCAGCCAGATGCCGAAACCGAGGATCCAGCCATGCCAATTACATCACTGATATGATAGGCAATGTATGTAATTATTAAGCATTATAGACTATATAACCTTTCCCTTCTATGAGATAAATTTGAACTAATAAATAAATTGAAGGGGGAGGGCAAGAAGAAGGGGTTATAGCTTATATCCTGATCCCCTCTTCATCCCCTCTTCATCGATCTCTCATCCTTGGCATAGACATCTCTCAGGTCTACAACCTTCCTCGATTTCCCTGCTGTTCTGGGGATTGACCCCTTCTCCACCAGCTCTATCTTGCTGCGCACATTCAAGACCGATTTCAGCTTATCCTCGGTGATCCTCTGGATCCGGGCAAGGTCAGCCAGCTCGCCGGTGAAGGCCTCATCCTTCAATTCCACCTGAATGCTGATCTCATCCAGACCGTGCTTCTTTCTGTCCACGACCACCTGGAAGTAGTTGCCGATCTCTGGAATGCTCATCAGCACATCCTCTATCTGGCTGGGGAAGACGTTGATTCCCCGCACGATCAGCATATCATCTGCCCTGCCCAGGAATCGATGCAGCTTTCTGCTGGTGCGCCCGCAAGAGCACCTCTCATCCATGAGATAGGTAACGTCGCCTGTATGGTACCTTATCAGGGGCATGGCCTCCTTGGTCAGCGAGGTTATCACCAGCTCTCCGGGCTCTCCAGGGGCGCAGGGCTGATCATTCTCATCCAGGATCTCAACCAAGAAATGATCCTCCCAGATATGCAGGCCGTTCTGCTCCTGGCACTCGAATGCCACCCCAGGCCCGGTCATCTCAGAGAGGCCGTAGGAGTCATAGGCCTTGATGTTCAGGGCCTCCTCCAGATCCCGTCTTGCCTCATCTGACCATGGTTCAGCTCCAAAGCAGCCGATCCTCAGCTTGAGCTTATCCGCTATCCCATTGGCCTTGACGGTCTCTGCCAGGTAGAGGGCATAGGAAGGGGTGCAGTGCAGAACTGTCACCCCAAAGTCCATCATGATCTCCAACTGCCGTTCAGTATTTCCCACTCCAGAGGGGACGGCCATGGCACCCATGCGCTCGATGCCATAGTGAACTCCAAGCCCGCCGGTGAAAAATCCGTAGTTTACGGCATTCTGAAATATGTCACCCTTTCTGACCCCGACCATCACAAAGTCCCTGGCCATGAGGTCCGACCAGTTTTCGATATCCTTAGCGGTATAGCCAACCACAGTGGGCTTTCCTGTCGTGCCAGAGGAGGCATGCACCCGTACGACCTCATCCAGGGGGACGGCGAAGAGGCCAAAGGGATAGTTCTCCCTGAGGTTCTGCTTGCGAGTGGTGGGGAGTTTTGTTATATCGCTGAGGCTCTTTATGTCCTCTGGGTCCACTCCAGCCTCTTTGAATCTGTTGTGATAAAAAGGAACATGCCTGTAGACCTTCTCAGCGATGCTCTTGAGTCTTCGGAGTTGCAGCTCTTCCAGCTCATCTCTTTTCATTAGCTCCAATTTAGGTTGCCAGTAATTCATTTTCATACCCTGATGAATTCGATTATCTCTCAGATGATGTATGCTAATGCTACGATGTGGCATGAGAGAGGATTTCAGGGTATATCAATTCTTCCGCCACAGAATGAGGCGGATTATCAGGTTACTCGTATGCAGGCGTCAGTGTGCTGGATAGGTATAAGCCCGTCCACGGAAGACTGCATGGAGCCTCTCCTCTTCAGATGACCTCTGCCCCATTCTCATCTGCCCTGACCCGGATGGATCCAAAGCCTCTGGCGGCGGCATTCAGCGGGCCCCAGCTGCCATACTGAGCCATGATCACGGGATCGTAGTACTCAATAATCCAATGCCCTTCACTCTTCGAGGCATTGATGGCTACTGCCCTGGATTTCCACCGGAAGAGCTTGACCTGGGGGAGGCTCTCAGCACTATCGAGGGCGCTCTCGAATCCCTTCTTATGGGGGATGATGTTCTGCTGAGGATAAGATCTGTTATCCGGCAGCAGTCCGGCGAAGAGGTTGAACTTGGAGATAAGGAACCGGTTGTTATCACTGTCGTTTTTCAGGATGGTCCACTGGAAGAGATTTGAGTCCGGATAGACCTCGAAGCTCTCATCATGAAAGCCATTGGCCGCCTCTTTGCCCTCCAGTCTTATTCCGCTTACGAGCAATAGAATTATGAGAAAGGCAGCGGACACCTTTTTATCGATCTTCATCTCTGGCCGGTCACGGAAGAGCTTTGCCATGAACAGAAGGGCGGCGATCATTATTGCCACCTCTATCGGGCTGAAGATCTCTGCTGAGTACCTGGCAGCAGTCAGTGGATAGAAGAGGGGAACCCCTCCCGAGGTGAGAAAGTCCAGGAAGAGATGGCTGATGAGACCAGCATAAGCATAGGCTAGGGTCAAGGGCGAGAACTGCAGCTCTTCTGTGATCAGCCCCCTGGTCCTGGCTTTGACCGGATCACGAGAGGCCAGAAAGAGCAGGATGGCTACCAAGAAGAAGCCGAAGAAGAAGGTATGGGTGAAGCCCCGGTGCACCAGGAGATGGGAGGTGGGATAGATCTGGTTGATCCAGACTATCAGGGCATCCAGATCGGGTGCAACTCCCCCCAGTACCAGGGCGGCCAGATGCTCCCTTCGGAGCCTCAGGAAGCGCCCCAGGAGATAGGGAAGCAATGCATGAGAGAAGAGGTCCATCAAGGTAATCTGGCGCCTATGGCTATTTTTGCTTTTTGGAAGCTGCCTTGTGAGGGATTAATCAAAGAATATTATGAAACTAAAAATAAAAATTTGAATATCCAGATGGCCATCGACACCTGGAAAGGGCCTCAATTTGCAACATCTAAACGGAAGGCTTTGCAGCCGCCTCAGAGGCCAGGATTGGATCCACCCGATCGGCCTGTGCTGCATGATCGGCCTGCACTACATGATCGGCCTGCTCGGAGAGGGGCTGTCCGGGATAGGGCAGGATGATCAGATAGGGCCCCTGGCCGCTCTCCCGGGAGAGGAAGTCGATCTCTGTTGTGTTATTGCCGATGGCCTCCAGCAGGAAAGATACCTTATCCCCTTTTCCCTTGGCCTGGATGAGCTTTTGAGAGACGTCAAAAGCGTAGATGCTATCGCCATCGCTATTGGTGCTGATTAGAGTGAGATCGTTTTTCGCTATCAGATTCCTGGCAGGCAGGATGTTCACCAGAAAGGTGGTGAGGTCCGACTGCTCATCCCAGTCTGAGCCGATGGCCACCAAAGCCACGATGCTCGATCGATCCATCTGGCGAACCGAGGCTGCTTTGAGCACTAAAATGGCCACATCATCACCGGTGATGTTTATCCCTGAGAGGTTGAATTGAATCACTGGGACCCCTGGATAGCTGTTCAGTGTGGTATTGTTTGCATCCGGCACAGTGATGGCACAGAGCAGAGTATCGCTCTGGCGGTGTACTGTCTCATTTCCTGTTCCCAGGCTGACATAGACATCCTGGGAGGCTGCAATCTCGATTGCTGTACATTGCCCGCTGCCGGCGAGGGCCATCGCCAGCAGCATTAGAATTATCCCCCTTCTGCTCATTGCTCTTCTCTCCTCGATCAATTCTTATCCAGAATGATAATACATAAAATCATAAAATCAATTCATATGCGAACATCAATTCATATGCGAACTACCACGTCCTGAAGGGCGCGGCTTTCCACTTCATCCCCGAGACCTGCATCACCGATAAGTGACTTAGCAGTTTTGGTCCTATGAGCACTGCGGGCTGCTCCATCCCTGCAGTGAGCAAGTTCATGGAGGCATTATAGTCTCGATCACAGAAGAGTCCGCAATAAGGGCACTCATCTGATCGTGCCGATAGATCTTTTTTTTTGATACCTCCACAATCAGAGCACCTTTGAATGGCATCTTTTGGATCTGCTTTTATCGATCTTCGATCAGAATTTTGAGCCTTGTTCTGAGGCATGAATATGAATTTTGACCCTGATGCATTACGAATGCTGCGATGCTTTGGATCCATGAGCCTCAAAGAAGGAGTCATGTTCTGGGCATAGCGGACCTTGTGCTTGATTCCTCTATCTCTTGCTTCATTCAGCTCTTGGAGAAGCCGATTATAAAGCCACCTGCAAGCCTCCAAATCCTCCGCTAACCTCCAGCGAGTCACCTTTTTCGGAAAGATGGGATATTTGTTGCTTGCAATCATACTTTCCCCATTATCAAAGCGTGTGTATCGCATTATTACTTTAAATAGTTATTGTTAGATCGAAACCAGTGGAAGGAATCCACTCGATATTCTTGGCGGGTTTTGTGGCGAGCGGCAGCTGCAAGGCACATCCGCCTTCACTGCCCATATAAACCTGCTCATTGACTCCATCTGGTTTTCATCTTTCGAGTGCGATTCCCTCGCCTGCCTTCTAAAAAAAGAAAAAGAGAGAGAGATATCTGCGGGCCGGGGGTGCAGCAATGCGAACCTGGGTGCTGCCTCCCCCCTAATCAGATGACGCCTTTCTCAATCCTCTTTGCTTATCGCCAGGACCTCCGCCTTGATCTGCTCCATCTTACTCTTACCGAGGAACACCTCCACCAGCTTCAAGGCGAACTCCATCGCCGTTCCCGGAGCGCGGCTGGTTATGATATTTCCATCCACCACCACCCGATCACTGGAGAACTGAGCACAGGACTTCACCTCCTCCTCCCCCGAGGGGTGGACAGTGGCCCTCCTGCCCTGTAGGACGCCCGCCTTGATGAGAACCGATGGCGCAGCACAAATCGCCGCCACATACTTGTTCGCCTGATTCATCTCCCGCGCCATCCTCAGAATCCTCTCATCCTTTCCCAGGTTGATGAAGCCGGGAGCTCCGCCGGGAAGAACCAGGCCATCAAGATCCTGCTGGTCGATCCTATCCAAGGTGGTATCAGGCAGCACCCGAACCCCGTGAGCGCCCTCCACCATCCCCTCCTTCAGGCCTGCAGTCACCACCTCTATACCCGCCCTTCTCAGGATATCGATGACGTTCATGGCCTCGATCTCCTCGAAGCCATCTGCCAAAGCAACCAATATCTTCATGCCCAATAGCCTCCTCAATTGGCCTATTGTCACTGGAGCCTTAAGTCTATTACTATTGATGATAGGATTAGTATCATGATATGCAAACGCTGTGGCCAGTGCTGCATTCATCTGGACATCTTGGTGGTCAATCCCCGGTCAATTCTGCCCGATGGAAGCCTGGATAGGAGTGATCCCGAGGCCATGATCTCGAAGCCTGCCGGGCAGATCTGTCCTCATCTTGTATTTGAAGCCAAGGAGGAGGGAGATATCGCGACCTGCACCATCCACAGTCTGCCCTGCTATAAGGAGACCCCCTGCGAGAGGTTCGAGCAGATCGGCCCCCAGGACTCCATCTGCCTGCTGTACAGTTACTTGAGCGAGCAGAGGCGAGAAGATAGAAAGCGAGGAGGTAGGGAAGTGAGGAGGTGGAGAAGTGAAGAGGTGAATAAGTGCCTGCCCACAGGGCCCGGCCTTTAGCCTCCCCTGGCCTCCAGTGTCTCGGACGCCATCAGGAATCCAATCGCCCTCTCCGCCAGAGGATATCTGTTCACCAGAGCCTTGAACCTCTTGCCATGATTGGGCTCGATGAGATGAGCCAGCTCATGCATAATGACATAGTCCTCCACCCACTGGGGAAGGCTGGCCAGACGGGAGCTTATGAGAATGCTCCGGGCGGCGCAGTTGCACGATCCACGCCTGTGCTCTTGGCGGGAGGAGTACCGAATGCTCTTCCAAGAGAGGCTCCCTTGAAAATATCTCTTGTTCAGGGCCTCTGCCCTCTGGCTCAAATGCAGATCGTCCTTGGGATAGACCCTCTTCTCTAGCCTGATCTGAAGCTTTTCGATGTGAACCCGAAGGGCGGCATCTGAGATAGAGGCTGGAGCTAAGACCTCCATCTTCCCTCCCACCATCCGGGCCTGAATGGTCTTCTTCCTTCGCGCAGATCTCTTCACCACGATCTCCATGGAGACTGACCCCTCCCGAGACAGATCCCGGGATAGGTTAAGGTGGAGGGATATTAATAACTTTCTTCCTTGAGTTTATTTTATAGTTTACGATAAAATACGATATATCAGATTGAGTATACTTTTTTGGTATTGGATATATATGCCACATCTTCCTCGCTAAAATCCCGGTTATCCACAAACATTAACTATAAGAATATTTAAAAAAAACATAAGTTTATATCTGTATTACCTCAATATACCAAGGGGGTTATGGAGCTTGGGAACTGATGTGATAAAGGAGATTCGAAGCAGGATCAAAGGAATGAACCTGACCTGGACGGCGGGCAAGACCAGCATTTCTGAGCTGTCTTTAGAGGATAGGGCCAACTATCTGGGCCTGGTGGTTCCAGAAGAAGAGAAAGCAATGATCCAGGAGATGACAGAAAGGGATCGCTTGCTCGCCGGAAAAGCGGGGACGATCTCCATTTATCCCACTCAGTGGGACTGGAGAGATGTATCCGGAAACGACTGGACGACACCGGTGAAGGATCAGAAACAGTGCGGCTCCTGTGTTGCCTTTGCCACAGTGGCCGCCATCGAGGCCAATTTAGAGATCTTCAAGAGAGATCCCGCCCTCGATCCAGACCTCTCTGAGGCCGATCTCTTCTTCAGGGGCTGCGGCGATTGCTGCGGGCGGGGCTGGACCTTCATCCCTGCCCTGAGATATGCCCAGTCCAGCGGGATTCCAGATGAGGATTGCAATCCATATCAGGGGAACAGCACAGGAAGTTGCCCGGACCGAGGCAAGAGGGTGGTCAAGATAGAGAACTGGAGGACCATAACCAACAGCAACCAGGTTAAAGAATGGCTCAGCCAGCGTGGTCCCCTCATTGGTGGGATGAGCGTCTATGAGGACTTCTTCTATTATGAGAAAGGCGTCTACCAGAATGCATACGGCGGATACGTGGGCGACCACGCAGTCTGCATAGTGGGCTACGATGATGCCAGAGGCTGCTGGATCTGCAAGAATAGCTGGGGAAGGGGTTGGGGAGAGGGCGGCTGGTTCAAGATCGCCTACGGGGAATGTGGGATAGGCAGACAGTTCGCTTTTTATGGCGTCCAGTTTACAGCAGACGATGATCTGGTCATGCCGAAGTCGGGAAGGGTGATTGTGCGCTTTATCGGCAAGAACACCCCTCTGGACAATGAGATATGGCTGTACCGCCCTGAGGAGATGCTGATCTTCCGGACGGCGGACTGTGAGGTGGGGGCGATCTTTGATCTGGGCGTCTTTCCCGCTGGGGCCAGGCTGACATTTGCCCTTAAGACCTCAGAGGGGCATGTCTTCTACAGCGACCAGCTCTTGAACGATGATGCCTGTGACCACGTCAATAAGACCAGCAAGGGAACCTACAAATGGCAGATGGATTGGGAGGACCTCTACGGCCTGGGAGAGAAGGACTACAACGATGTGAGCATGGAGATTGAGATCTTCAATGCCACCACTGAGGATCTGGTGATGCCCAAGGAGGGAAGGGTCTTTGCCACCCTCAAACGGAGGCATGCCCCCACCAAAGAGGAGTTCAGGCTCAGCTCTCCTGAGGAGCGGTTGATCTTCACCTTGGATGCCCCTATAGGAAAGGCAGTAGATCTGGGAAAGCATCAGGAAGGAGCCAGGCTCACATTTGCCTTCAAGACCCTGGAGGGATACACCTTCTACACCGACCAGGTGAAGAACCCTGACTTCTTGAGCCATGTACGAAAGCTTCCCACTGGATATAACAGGTGGGAGCTGCGCTGGGAGAAGTCTTATGGGATGCGCCTCAAGAGCTACAGGGATCTTGCTGTGGAGATAGTTGTGGCCCCCATCATTCGCGAGGATGTGATTTTGGAGAAGGATAGCCATGTGGTGGCCAGGATGATCAGCAAGAACACTCCCCTTCACAATCAATTCTGGCTCTATCAGCCTGAGAAGAAGCTGATCTTCGACTCCGTCCAGGAGAACGTGGGCAAGAGCTTTGATGTAGGCGACTATCCAGCAGGAACCAGGCTGGTCTTTGCCCTCCAGACCCAGGATGGCAACTGCTTTTACACCGACAGCGGCCTGAATGAGGATGGGAAATCGCATGTCATCAAGCTGAAGCTCGGGTCGAATAGATGTCAGCTTCGCTGGGAGGATCTCTACGGGCTGAAGGACACCGATTACAACGATCTGGTGGTGGAGATCAATATGAATCCGAGATTGAACCTATAGCACGGGAGAAGAAATTCAGGTGCATCAGGAGCAGGGCAGCCAGTCCACGCTGATCTCGCCGGGCTGGCTATCTGACCAAAGCTGGATGAACTTCTCGATGGAGAATACCCCCGTCAGATCCTCAACACTGCGGCCGATGAGAGGATGGCGGCCTTTGGCGTTAGTGGCTGGATCAACAGACTGCCAGGCGATATGGGCATTGCCTATGACATTGGAGCTGATGCTGGCCTCCAGGCCTCCCCTGGAGGATGCTGCAAAATGGGCAGCATCAGAGGCATTCGCATATGCTCCCGTCCGGACCTGAGTATTCCTGCTCAGATGCTCAATACCAGTGTACGATTCAGTCATCGCAGCACCGGTATCATAATTCTTGATGGTGAGAACGTCGCTCTGCCCGCTATTTATCGCCGCTGGGGTATAGGCCAAAGGTATCTCCCCCTGGATGCCCGGCAGGGCAATTGTTGCCGTCATGGCTGCGATAATCAGACAGATCCCTCTTGTCCACATTTATCGATCACCACGTCGATGGTTGCCGTACTGGCATTTCAAGTTGTTGCTTCGGCCTGGAGAGCGATAGCTGCGCTCTATCTGCTGCCCAGGAAGATGATGCGGTCCATATCCTGAAGGGTGTCATCTCTGTTCCTCTGGGCCTGCTCATAATTGGGATCCAGAAGAAGGGCTTTATCGAAGCAGTCCAAGGCCTCCTGGTACCTTCCCATCTTCAGCAGGATCACGCCCTCATTGTTCCAGCCGGAAGGCTGCAGTGGATCGATCCGGGAGGCTGTCTGAAGGCAGGCTAAAGATCCATAATAATCGCCTTTATTGGCCAAGGCCATCCCTTTTCCCAGCCAGGCATCGAAATTGGATGGATCCAACTGCAGAGCCTGATCGAAGACAGCTATGGCCTCATCGTCCCTCTTCAATCCCTGGGAGAGGGCTATCCCCTTCAGAAAGAGAGGCTCAACATAAGAGGAGTTGATGGCAGAAGCCTGATCAAAACAGGCGATGGCATCCTGGAATCTTCCCATATTGGCCAGCGCCTTTCCCTTGTTGACCCAGAGATAGACATTGGCCGGATCCAGCCTCAGAGCCTCATCGTAGCTTTCAGCCGCCTCTTGAATGCTGCCGTTTAGAAATTGCCGGTCTCCCAGGCTCGACCAGTACTCTGCATTATCTCCTGCTGCATTCTCTCCCGCTCCCGGCGGGATGCATAACGCCGCCAGGATGGCTATCAATCCGATTGCAAGCTTCATAAAGGCCACTTGTGCAATTAGGAGGTAGATATCTCTATGCCAAAAGCCAATAAAATCCTTCTCCCAAGTGTCGAGCAATTCCCTCATCCCAGACGTCAAGTAATGCCTCCCCAAAGGTTAATTAATTCCCCCTCCCCAAAAGTTAATTAATTCCCTCTCCATAGCACCACATAGCTCAGCTTTGGGCTTTGTAGTCTATGCATATGGGCAGAGGAGTGGAGGTTCTTGGTTTGAAGAGATTTGATGTAATGCTGGAAAATGATATATCCGATTATGAAGGGGAATTTTCCGATCTAATTCATCAGGCCCCGGCTTTTTATAGATTGATGACCCGGCTGCTTGACGACAAGGATCTTCCCAGGTCCATATCCCCCCGGATTATTGCCGCTATTGCTTACTTCATTCTCCCTGAGGACATAATTCCCGAGGATAGATTCGGTCCTGTGGGTTATATCGATGATATCTACCTTTGTGCCTTCGTCGCCAATGAGGTGATGGAGGAATCAGGATCATCCAATATCATATCCCGGAACTGGGATGGAACCAGGCCGGTGATCGAGCTGATAAGAGAGATACTGGATCGGGAAAAAGAGCTTCTGGGCAATGAAAAGGAGCGCATGATGCAATATATTGGCTTTAATGAGGATTAGGATCATTTTTTTCTTCTTCATAAATTTTCATTCTTTAAGACCCTCTCTTCTCCTACCCTCTCTTCTCCTACCCTCTCTTCTCCTACCCTCTCTTCTCCTACCCTCTCTTCTCCTACCCTCTCTTCTCCTACCCTCTCTTCTCCTACCCTCTCTTCTCCTACCCTCTCTTCTCCTATCCTCTCTTCTCCTGCCCTCTCATTCTTCTGCCCTCTCATTCTTCTGCCCTCTCATTCTTCTGCCCTCTCATTCTCCTGATCTCTTCTCGGTTTGTAAGGCCTCCTCATCTTTCCCTGGCAATGGATGCAGGTGGTTATCAGGACGCCGTCACGCAGCCTTACCCGGGAGCCCTCCGGGGACAAATAGCTCCCGCAATGCCGGCAATAGAGCTTTTTAAGAGTGAATGGCATTCGAACCCTGGTGCGGGTGCTGATCCTCCGGGCGATCTCCACATATCTCCTGCTCCTCTCTGGATGGCTCCTGTGCTCTTCTTCCGCCAGGAGAAAGAGCCTTTCCATGCGCTGGAGGGCAAGATCTCTGGACCTGTGGCTATTTTTTCTTCTTCTCACATCCAGGGCTATCATTCCCAGGCTATAAACCCATTTCGAAGAGAAGCTATTTCTACGCCCATAATCATCCTCTTGCAATGGCTGCCACATCAATCTCAATCAAGATCGCTCCGGAGATGGAGGAGTACATCCGTGCCCGTTCAACAGACATGCGCATAGCCACCACCTGCGAGGGCCCTCTCATCTTCTCTGTGAAGACCAGCCAGCCCAAACCCACTGATCTTTTAGTAACTGTGGGTGAGCGCCGAGTCTATATCTCTGCCGTCCAGGCACCCCATATCAAAAGCATAGATGCGAGCATGCTGCCCCGCTGCGCTCTGGAAAAGAAGAGGCGAGAGTGATTCTATCTGAATGAAGTCTATTTCGTTGTTCAGATATGCAACTGCCTCTGCCCAGAGAGCCTGAGCTGAAGGATCAGCGGGCCTCCAGCCATTCCTTCAAAGCGTGCATAGCGGCTGCGCGGTGAGAGATGCGATTCTTCTCCTCCAGATTCATCTCCGCCAGGCTCCTATCCCCGACATAGAATATGGGATCGTAGCCAAATCCAGCGCTTCCCCGTGCCTCATAGCCGATCTGCCCCTCCACCATCCCTCGAAACATCTGGATCTCAAGCCCGGGCTCGACATATGCGACCACTGACATGAAAGAAGCCCTACGATCAGAGATGCCCTCCATCAGTCGAAGCATTCCTGCATTGCCAATGGTCTTCTGAACATAGGCGGAGTACACCCCGGGAAAGCCGCCCAGCGCTGTAACGAAAAGGCCTGCATCCTCCAGCATTGCTGGCCCATCAATCCTGGCCATGATCTCTTTCATGCCATAGACTGCCACCTCTTCCAGAGTCTCCGCCTGAATCTCAGTGTAGCCCAGGTCCCTTTGCACCAGGTCATCGATGATGGCCCGGGCCTCCACATACTTTCCCTTATTGCTGGTGATAAAGCTGATCATCCTATCTCCCGGCAGTCCATTCATCGCTTAGCTATTAAGCTTGATCGGAGCTTTCCGCCCCCGCCTCCATCCCCTTCCAGGCCTCCACCTCCAGCCTCACCATCCCCACATGGATATCTCCCTTCTCATCCGGAGGATGAAACTGGATGTATCTCTCGACCAGCTCACTGACGAAATCCGATCTCAGCCTTTCCGGAACCCGTTCCAGATAAGGCAGCCAGGTGCTCTTGATCCATGAGGCCAGCCCCTCTCTGCCCCTCTGGAGCATATCCTTCGGCAATAGCTCCACCCGGACTGCTCTCAGGCCGGAAGCATCCAGCCAGCTCCGGTACTCCTCCGCTCCGTAAAAGCCGTAAGGAAATCGAAATCCTTCGAAGTAAACAGACCACCTCTCCTCCTGGATCATCCCCCCGGCGATGTCCAGAATAGTGGCAGCATTGCCCCTCCCCCCAAACTGCATATAAACCCGCCCGCCTCCCCTCAGGCTCCGCCTGATCCCTGCCAACACCGGTCCATGGTCAAGGATCCAGTGCAGAGCAGCAAATGAGAGGACGAGGTCGAACTGATTGTTGTATGGCAGATCCCGGGCATCTCCCTGCTGGAAATTGAGGTTGGGCCACTCCTCTGCCGGGAATTGGGACCGGGCAAAGCTGATCATCTCCGGGGAGCTATCAAGCCCTACCACCGATCCTCTGGGAACGAGGCGCGATATCCAGGCAGTGATCTTACCATCACCACAACCGATATCGAGTACCCTCTCATCCCCCTGAATTGGGATCTTGGATATAAGCTCCTTAGCCCACCTCTTCTGAGGGGAAGAGCTCTTCATATATGTACTGGGATCCCATCTGTGCATGGCCATGCCTTCTGCCAGTCCTCGGATACCGCTGGTCTCTTCGTCTCTCACCTGCTATCCATCAAGGGCAACGTTTTTAGATAGCAAGTAATAGTCTGGGAAATAGGTTTGCTTTCTGGTGAGGACGAAATGGATCTGGGAGATAGAGTCTTGGTGGAGAGGAACGGCGTCTCCTATGAGGGAGTTCTTATGCCACCCATTCGTGCGGATCGTGTGGTCATAAAGCTCAAGAACGGCTATAACATCGGCCTGAGGGCAAAAGAGGGAGAGATCAAGCTCATAGAGAAGGGGCAGGAGATCGAACCTCCACTGCTGGAGCATCACTTAAGAAAAAAGCCTGGACTGCCTGATGTATCCATTCTCTCAACTGGTGGGACCATAGCCAGCAGGGTCGACTACCGGACAGGAGCTGTAAGCAGCCAGTTCTCTGCCGAAAGGATCATCTCCGCCATCCCTGAGCTGGAGGAGATCGCCAATTATCGGGCCCATGTGATCTACCAGGTCCTGAGCGAGAATATGCGCACAGAGTACTGGACCTCACTTGCGCGGTCAGTGGCGGAGGAGATCAGGAGTGGCGCTGAAGGGGTGATCATAACCCATGGCACAGACACCATGACGTACACCGCCGCAGCACTATCATTCATGCTTAAAACCCCAGTTCCTGTTGTCCTGGTCGGCTCTCAGAGAAGCTCTGATCGCCCCAGCAGCGATGCCCCCATGAATGCCACCTGTGCGGCCACAGTCGCCATAAGCGATATCGCTGAGGTTTGCGTGGTCATGCATGGCACAACCAGTGACGATTACTGCACCATTCATCGCGGGACAAGGGCTCGAAAGATGCATACCTCTCGCCGGGATGCTTTCCAGAGCATAAATCAGCATCCTTTGGGCAGGGTCGATTACCTGAGCAGAGAGGTCGAGACTTACCTCCCCTATCGCCGGCGGGGAGAGGTGGAGCTGGAGCTGAAGGAGAGGCTTGAGCCTAAATGCGCTCTGGTCAAATATACTCCGGGATCCTCTCCAGATATCCTCCATTATTACATCGAGAAGGGCTACCGGGGAATAGTGCTGGAGGGAACGGGCTTAGGTCACGTCTCCTCGGACTGGATAGAGGGCATTGTCAGGGCAAGAGAGGAGGACATACCGGTTGTCATCACCTCTCAATGTCTGCGGGGGAGGATATGCGACCGGGTGTACGATACGGGAAGAGATATGCTGGATGCCGGTGCTATTGAGGGCAGCGACATGCTTCCCGAGGTGGCTTTGGTCAAGCTGATGTGGGTCCTGGCCAACAATCCGGCAGAGGTCGGTCCGGTGATGAAGACCTCGCTGGCAGAGGAGATCTCCCCCTTCACGCCGATCACTGTATGATTGAATTCAAAGCAGATGCCGGGCAAGGATCAAGCAGAGCACAGATCAAGGCCAAAGCCTTATAAGCAAGGCGAATAGTGCATCAACCTCAGGATTATCGGAGGAATTGATTTTGACACGCAAACCAGCAAGCATGTACAGAAGGCATGAACGACCCTATACCCGGAGAGAGTATATGGGGGGCGTTCCCGGAAGCAAAGTGGTTCATTATGATATGGGAAATCTGCATGAGGACTATCCCTTGAAGCTGACACTGGTGGTCATGGAGCCCTGCCAGATCAGGCATACAGCTCTGGAGGCAGCAAGGGTCGCAGCCAATCGTTACCTTGTAAAGCAGATGGGCAGGACCAATTACAACCTCAAGCTCAGGACATACCCCCATCATGTCATTCGCGAGAACAAGCAGGCCACCGGCGCGGGAGCAGACCGGGTCTCCAGCGGAATGAGGATGGCCTTTGGCAAGGCAGTGGGAACAGCAGCCAGAGTTGAAGCTGGCCAGAAGCTGTTCACCCTGGGAGTGCCTCTTCAATACTTCAACGATGCCAAGGAAGCATTGAGGAGAGCTGGACATAAGTTGCCGACACCCATTAAAATCATCGTGGAATCCGGTCAAGAGCTGATAAGGTAATCTGGATGGACGATTATTTAGCGGGCCTGGATAGGGCCATGAAGAAGATGCCCGCCACCAGAGAGTCCAAGGAAAGGTTTGTCATTCCTTCAGCAAAGGTATTCTATGAGGGCAAGACCACCGTCCTGGAGAACTTTGGTGCTATAGCTGATACTCTGAATCGCGATCCTGAGCATCTGATGAAATATCTCCTCCAGGAGATGGGCACTGCCGGGAAGATCGAGGGGCAGCGAGGGATCTTTCAGGGAAAGTTTGGCGAGAACGCCATTGCCCGCCAGATAGAATCTTACTTCGAAGAGTATGTTGTTTGTACTGAATGCAGGCTGCCTGATACTCATCTCATCAAGAGCGATCGCGTGCTAACGCTCAAATGTGATGCCTGTGGTGCCCACCGCCCTGTGCGCAAGAGAAAGGCGACAGCAGCAATCCAGAAGGATGTCATCGAAGAGGGAGAGACCTATGAGCTGCGCATCGAATCTGTGGGCAACAAGGGCGATGGCATAGCAAAGGTGGACAAATATCTCATCTTTGTGCCCGGCACTATAAAGGGAGAGATAATCCGGGCCAAGATCAAGAAGATCAGCGGAACACTGGCCTTTGCTGATGTTGTGGAGAGAAAGGGCAAGGTGTCCTAGATGGAGGAGATGATCAGCCTCACCTTTACTGCAGAGCACAAGTATCAATTGGAGTTCACCCCTCCAGAGTTCTGGAGGGAGTTTGCAGAAGGCTATTGTGGCATCCCCTGGATGGAGATCAGCAGCGATCGAATGGCGATTGTGGCTGTGAACTACTCCTATCTGCTTGATCTCCTGGTTCAGGCCAGGCTGTACCGTCTCAGCCGGCTGCCATCCGGCTCACAGTTGAAATAGAAGGGATCTGCAGATCAGCAGGATAATTCGGGATTTCAAATCAGGATTTGTGATCGACGGGGATTATGTCCGAGCCAGCAGCAAGTCTAAAGGGGTTTCTGATTCGCGGTCTGCCGGTTATAAAGGAAGGAGACGATATTCCGGCGCTGCTCCGATCTCTATTCGATCTCCAGGACGGGGATGTCCTCTGCCTTGCCAGCACCATAGTGGCCAAAGCAGAAGGCAGGGTGAGGGATCTGAGTGAGTACCAGCCAGACAGCCATGCAGTCGAGATCGCCCGCGAGCTGGGAAAAGATCCCAGATTTGTGCAGGCGGTCTTTAATGAATCAAGCGATGTATTGATTGAGCGGCCATTTCTGCTGGTTGCCACCCGCTTTGGCCATATCGGGGTCAATGCCGGCATAGATCAGTCCAATGTGGGTGACGAAAGGATACTGCTGCTGCCAGAAGATCCCAGCGCCAGCGCCCGCAGGATCCGCCAGGCTCTGGGCAAGGACTGTGCAGTCATCATCACTGATACCTGTGGCCGCCCCTTCCGGTCAGGCGTTGCCGGTGTGGCAGTGGGCTGGGCAGGGATTGCTGCTCTGCGAGACTGGCGTGGCGAGATCGACATACATGGACGCCCCCTCAATATCACCCAGGAGGCGATTGTGGACGAGATTGCTGCTGCTGCAAACCTGCTGATGGGGGAGGCAGGAGACGCTACCCCCGCTGTGGTCTTTCGAGGGCTGATCTACCCCCGCACTGGAGGCAGCTTGTTCCGGGAGAAGGAGAACGATATAATCCGGCCCCGATTGAAGGCCTGAGAGTCCAATAATCAGGAGACTGCATTTTTCATGCTTCGACCGATGCATGTGGTCATCCCTTTCAAGGCCAAAGGGGGAAAGAGCAGGCTCTCGCCGGTTCTCGGACCGGCGGAGAGGAGGAGCTTCTCTCGTGCCATGCTAAAGGACGTTCTGGCAGCGGTAGCAGTCTTCGGTCAGGGCAAGAGGACCATTCTCTCCGATCTGGACTTCGATCCAGAGGAGATGGGAATTGATGCTGAGGTGCTGCCGTCGGATCTGGAGCTGAACGATGCCCTCAACTCCCTGATATCACAGCAGGCAGGCCTCGGATGGCCATCGGATATGTTGATCGTGATGGCCGATCTGGCTCTCTTGAGGGAGAAGGAGATCAGAGATATCCTCAACTGCCCAGGAGATGTGGTCCTCTGCCCGGGGCGGGGGGGAGGAACCAATATGATACTCATTCGCAGCCCTGAATTCCGGACATGCTACCGGGGCCTGAGCTTTCCCAGGCACATCGCCTATGCTCAGCAGACGGGGCTGAGGCTCACTGTATTCGAGTCCTTTCGAGGGAGCTGCGATATCGATGAGCCGCAGGACCTGACCGAGGTTCTTTTGCATAACAATGGCGAGGCAAAGATGGCTCTGGAGATGATGGGTTTTCATCTCACTCCGAGCAGCAGGTCAACTCCAGAGCGCCACCCTCTAAAAAGCGATAAGATCAAAAAAGGTTGAGCGAGGAGACTAGATCTCATCCAGTTTTTCCACACCGATCTTCTTTACCTTTGGCTTCCAGATCTGGTTGGGCATCCAGGCAGGCGCGCCCTTAGGCTTTTTAACCTGAACCCTTTCACCCACAAATATGTGAACCTTTTTTGTTCCTCGCTCTCTGAGCCTTATATCCTTATGGCCCCTGTTCGCTGCCTTTAAAGCTGCTTGCCGGGGTTGTTTCCCCGTGAAGACCCCGATCTCATTGCCTTTTTTGTCCCTGAGGGCAAAATTTCTGGTTTCGGCCATGTATCCCTCCATTTCCGACTGTCGGAATATCATCCACTCAGTTCCTATGTCCAATACCATTATATTAATTTTATCCAGATAAGGTGAGATTCTTCGATAACCGCACGTGGGGATATAGGGATATTTTTTGAAAATTGACGTCTTTAAAACTATAATGGATGGGCTACAGATATCGATTATACGTGGTCTGCTGATGCCAGCATGAGCTGATCGCGGTGAGAGGCAGATAGCATCTTGGGAGATGGTGAGACCAGCTCCGGGCTGGACATCGCAGCCAGCTACCCTAAGATGCCACATAGTCAAGATATAATGATAAACAATCAGGAGGAGGCTATGGAGAGAGGGGCTGAAAAGCGCCGCAGATATAGCTCAGGCTCTTGTAATCCTCTCCTCGCTCACATGAGCACGCAATAAGGGAGGGAGACTTCCCCACAGTGCCATCTCCTCTCCTCTGATCAGGAGGGCACCATCAATCCCCGGCCTGTCGACGGCATCAAAGCACTCCATCAGCGATCCATTCGCCTGCACAGCATTTCCGAGCGCCGTAGCAGCAGCATCTGCCAAAGCCACATCCTCAGATATGACTGTGGCTGCATCAGCACAGCCAAAGGATATCGACGGCCCGACTGTTCCCGAGCTGGTGCAGATGCCAAGAGGACTGCTGCGGGCAGGGATCTCGAGGGCGATATCCCTGAATGGGGAGCTTCCAGCATATATCCCCACCACCGCCGGCTCATCATTCAGGATGCAGATATCTCCTCCATTATCGACAATGGCGTAAGTCGCCCCTGCATCGATCATCGCCTGCACAGCGAAGCCGGCAATGGCCCCAGCCACACAGGCCATGGGGCCGACGCCGATAATGGCGCTGGTTTCGATCATTTGCCTGACAATATCCGGCGGATCTTTTCCTGAAGGCTCATAAGGCTCCAGGGTTAGCATGAAAAAAGGATCATTCCCTATGAAATCCTCGATATAGGAGCGCTGCCTGATGATCGATTCCCTGGCGGCATCGATGTGCTCTCCATCTCGAGCGCAGATGGTGACTATGCTCTCTTTCAGATGAAAGCGCTCACGCAAGATATCTGCCATTGCTCTCTGCCTCACCGGCATTCTGCAGCATTCACTCTGCCGGCTCGTCCTTTGCCCTTTTGCTCAGCCGGGCTACATCCTTTGCCCTTCCCCGCAGGCTCAGGATCAGCTCGTCCTCGTAGCTCACATCCAGAAGCTCACTGGTCCGGTAGAGGCGGGAGAGCTCGCCGAAGCTCTGGGAGGTATAAGGAAGCCTGATCTGGTATTTCTTCAATGGCGGCAGACGCTGATAGATGCATTGCTTAAGCTTGCTCAGCCCTTGAGAGGAGTGGGCTGAGACCATAACCGGATTGGAGGCGAGATCTTCTATCTGATCGATCTTCATCTGGGCATCGAGTTCATCCATCTGGTCCATCTTGTTTAAGACGGTGATCATGGGGGCTGTCACCTGGCAGTCCCAGAGGGCCTTGTGAGATGCCACCAGCTTACGCCTGAGCAGCTCCAGAGGATCGCTGAGATCGGCGACCAAGAGGACCAGGTCAGCCCGGGAGATCTCGGAGAGGGTGGAGTGAAAGGCCTTGATCAGAAAATGCGGCAGATCATCGATGAACCCCACTGTATCGGTGAGCAATGCCCTGCGGCCATTGACCTCAAGGGCCCGGGTGGTGGGCGAGAGGGTGGTGAAGGGCTGATCCAGGGCATCTACCTCAGAGCCGGTGAGGGCATTGAGCAGGGTGCTCTTGCCGGCATTGGTGTAACCGGCCAGGGCGATGAGATCGAAGCCCAGATCTCTGCGTCTCTTTCTCCTCTCCTCGCCCATCGCCTCCACCTCCTTAAGCTCTGCTCTGATCTTTGCCATCCTGCCCCTGATGTCATGGTACATCGACTGCTCATAGGCGCCTGCGCCTCGAAAGCCCGGCTGCTCACTCCTCTTCCTGAAGGAGAGCTCTTCTCTCACCTGAGGGGCATCATAGCTCAGACGGGCCAACTCCACCTGCAGCTTGGCCTCTCTGGTGGAAGCACGGGAGGCGAAGATCTCAAGGATGAGGTTGAACCGGTCCAGGACCTGAACTGGAAACTCGCTGCGAATGTTGAACACCTGGGTGGGACTGAGAGGATTGTAGAAGATCAGCTTTTTTGGATGGCAGGAGAGGGCCTCCTCTATCTTTCCCCTGCCGATCTGAAAGCGGTGGTCCCTCTCTCGCCGCTGGATTATCTCATCCAGGACCAGGTAGCCGGCAGCATTTGCCAGGCCTCGAAGCTCTTTCATCCTGTAGGGATCTCCTGGATTGACAGGATTTTCCCGCAAGAGAAGAACGGCGGTCTTCTCCTCCTTCATCGATTATCGCCCACTTTCATCGATTGTCATCCTCATTTATCGATTGCCGGCCTCAATTCGGATTACCATCCCTTAATCATCTGGCCATCGAGCAGTGATAAGCCTTCTTCCCGCCAGGGAGATATGATGAGCCAGCTCTATGGCCGTCCTCTCCGCTATGGTCTCGGGATACTTAAAGTCCCTTCCCAGGATGCTCTGTGCCCTCCATACCTCCAGGTTGTAGAAATCCCCTCTCTCCGCAACAATAGTTCCCGGAAGGCATAAGCAGGCGTCGCTTATCAGGCTCGCAATCACATCGATGTCCAGAGCCTCGGCGATGCGGGGAACGAGCCTGACCGAATGGACCTTTTCAATAAAATTAGGTGATACCTGGGCAGATAGGACAGCACAGACCATCATGTATCTGCCCTGCACAGAATGACGGCCTGATATGTCAATCGCCAGGATATCTATCTATTCAGCCCCCGTGGATATCTGCAGAATCTCATCATATTTCATCATTTTGTTATGTCAACTCATGCGGCCTCATCTTATAATCGCATGGTTTCGGACGATATCCTCCGCCTTCCTGAGAGGCAGTCCCGCGCCAAATGCAATCTGAACCGCCCTTTCGCTATCTATGAGGTCTCCAGGGGCATGAGCGTCTGTATTCACCACCATCTTCGCCCCGGCCTGAACTGCCATCTGCACCACATGGCCGTTGGTGATGTTATGACCGGAGCGGGCTGTTATCTCCAGGCAGACGCCGTTCTCCCTGGCCATCTGTGCCTCTTCCAGGGTTATGAAGCCGGGATGAGCGAGTATGTCCACCCCTGCCTCCAGGGCGGCCCGGTTGGTGCCAGGGCGGACGGGCTCCACCGGGGACTCTCCGTGGACGACCACGATCTCCGCTCCCAGCTTGCGGGCCAGATCTGCCAGAGGCGCAATCCTCTTGGGGGGGACATGAGTCAGCTCCACCCCGGGAAGGATTCTGATATCCAGTATACCCTCCAGATATTTGACCTTGGAGACACAGCTTATGATGTGCTCTATGTTGGTATAATCAGCATGATCGGTTATTCCAATGGCGGTATAGCCCTTGATCTCTGCCCGGCGCACCAGCTCGCTGGGTATGAGCTCGCCATCACTGAATGTTGTATGGGTGTGCAGATCGATCATATTAATCGCTCAAATTCGTTTGACAGCGGCCTGTTTCTTGTATTTCGCCCTCAAAGATCCGGCGATCTTTTTTAATATGGCCGACTTGGAGCCGGTTTTTGCCACCAGTATTCTTCCAGCCGCCTCCGGGCGGTGCCAGGTCCTGGGATGCCTCTTCTCCCTCTCGATCTCTGGCTTGAACCCTGATTTGATGGATGCAGTAATGATCATATCCAGATTGGGCTCTTTGATGGCTAACTCTCTGGAGACCATCCGCCCCTCATCGCGAGAGCGAGCAGCATCGAAATACAGCGGCCAGATCACAATCTTGCTCTTGTCAGGCATATATCCCAGCTTGCTCTCCCCCCTTAAAGTATCTTTGTCTTGGGCCCTTTGCTGAGTCTTTGCGGGCAGTGTAAGGGACGGAGGCAGAGAAGAGATAGCATTCCCGGTCTGCCCCCTGAACCCTGAAAGACGGCGAAGAACCTTTTCATCCACCCAATTCCGGCACGCAAGTCTTTTAGCCAGGCTATTGGATACTAGGGGTTATACAATGCTGGAGTCCGATCATGAGTGAAGAGAGTTATCCCGTTGCCAATGTGAGGGGAGAGGAGATCCCCTACGACCCAGAGCAGTTGAGGAGGATATCAGAGCATCCCTGCTTCAGTGAGAAGGCCTGCCACAGCTTCGGCAGGATGCATCTGGCTGTAGCTCCTAAATGCAATATCCAATGCAAATACTGTATCAGAGACTTCGACTGCGTAAACGAGTCCCGTCCCGGTGTCACCAGCCAGGTTTTAAAGCCGAAGGAGGCTTTAGAGCGGGTCGATCAGGTGCTGGAGAAGTACCACTACATAAAGGTGGTGGCAGTGGCAGGTCCGGGCGAGCCTCTGGCCAATGAAGAGACCTTCGAGACCCTGCGCCTGGTGGGCGAGAAGTATCCTAACATAATTCTCTGCATCAGCACCAATGGGCTGCTTCTGCCTGATAAGATTCAGGAGCTGGACCGCCTGGGCGTATGCAATATCACAGTCACTTTGAATGCCATCGATCCGGAGATTGGCCAGCAGATATACGATTACGTGATATATGAGGGCAAGAGATATGAGGGTCTGGAGGCGGCGGAGCTCTTATGCCGGCAGCAGCTCAAGGGCATTGAGGAGGCTGTGAGGCTGAGGAAGATCATTAAGGTCAATACCGTTATCATCCCCGGAATCAATGATAAGCATATCATCGATATCGCTCATAAGATCAAGTCCATGGGGGTCTTCATCCATAATATCATGCCTCTTATCCCCCAGTACAAGTTCGCTCACATCAAGCCCCCATCGCTTGAGGAGAAGAGAAAGCTTCAGGATGAGCTGGGGAAGATCATCAAGCAGATGAAGCACTGCCGGCAGTGCCGTTCAGATGCCATCGGAAAGCTCGGACGCGATGTGCAGCAGGAGTTCGAGAGCAGGACAAAGGAGCAGGCCTGAGAGAATCAGTATAAAAAAGATTCTGAGGCCGCCTGGTCGCCTGAGAATCTTTTTATAGATTTCACAATCTATATTTTTATTGCTATTATTAGTGCTTGAGCTTCTTGGTCAGACTGCTCGTAGCACTGGAGATGCTCTTGGAGAGGCCAGAGAGCAGGCCCTTCTGTCCACTTGACTTGGAGGAGCCCGCCTGCGCAGCGCTGGCCGAGCTGGGCTTCTTATCTCTCTTCTTGGAGACGGGGTTGCCGTTCTTCATCTGATAGTTGCTGTTTCGATCCTGTGGACCCTTGCTCTTTTTCTTATCCCTTGCCATATTAACCACGCTCTGCCTCTATGTCAAAATTGATATAGATTTCGGCTGCAGGATGTCAGCCGTAGAATGCCAACCATTGGATGTCAGATCTTGTCGACCTCCCATATTAATATCGATATGAACTGCTGATCCATAACATCGATCAGCAGCCTTACTTCTTTCATTCCTTTCATGCCATCTCCAGCCTTCTCCCCATGCTGGAGAGCAGAGCCTTCTCATAGACTGCATGACCTGTTGCCACATCCTGGATCCCCAGGCCGGTGGAGTCGAAGATGGTGATCTCCTCACTGCTGATCCTTCCAGCTTTTTTGCCCGCCAATACCTCGCCGATCTGGGCGTGGATCTCCTCTCGGTGGAGGATTCCCTCTGAGATGGGGACGTTGACCTCGCCGGAATGGACGGATTGAACGATATCATCCACTACTATCTTGGCCCTCTTCAGGAGAGCTGATTCCAACTCCTGCTTGCCGACAGCATCTGCACCGATGGCGTTGATGTGCGTTCCCGGACGGACCCATTCATTCCTGACCACTGGCTGGCGCGAGGGAGTAGTTGTGACCAGGATATCGCATTCGCAGGCCTCTTCTGGCCCTGCGACTGCAATGCAATCGCATTTTAAAAATCCCAGGACATCCTCTGCAAAAGCCCTGGCCCGATCGGCAAAGCTATCGAAGACGTTCACTTGATCGATCTGGAAGTGGCGGGAGAGGCCTTGAAGCTGCGTTCGCGCCTGGGCCCCCGCCCCGATCATGCCTATCACATGAGAATCCGGCCTGGCCAGGTATTGGGCGGCGATGGCACCAGCAGCACCGGTGCGCATGCTGGTGATATAGGTCGCGCCCATAATCGCCAAAGGCTCGCCAGTATGGGGTGAATGCAATATCAAGAGGGCCATCACTGTAGGAAGACCGATCAGTGGATTTCCCGGATGGACATTGACGATCTTCACCCCGGCCATGTCCTGCCCCTCGAGATAGGCGGGCATACATCTCAGGTCGCCATTATGGTCAGGCAGGTGCAGATAGGACTTGGATGGCATCTGCGTTCTTCCCATTCCGTGATCAAGAAAAGCCTTCTGGACGGCAGCTATAGCATCGTCCATGGTCAAAAGCGACCTTACTTCCTTCTCTGTGAGCCAGAGCACTTCCATAAATACACCGGTTACGCGAGAAGGCTGCATAGGAGAAAAAGCCTTTGGCTCGCAGCCTTGGCATGTTGCTTAAGACTGCTGCCCGAGCTTGCTGCTTAAGACTGCTGCCTGAGCTTGCTGCTTAAGACTGCTGCCTGAGTCTGTTGCTTAAGGCTGCTGCCTGAGTCTGTTGCTTAAGGCTGCCTCCTTTGCCGCGCGGGAAAAAGGGCCCGGTCAAGGAGTATCAGAATCAAAGCAGAGGAAAGGGGGTTTAGAGCCTTCGAGAGAAGGGATGTGGGGATATCGCCGGAGGCTCCAAGACATTACTTTTATTTTAAACTATTTAAATTTAATTAATTGTGCTGCGATTGCATTATTCCTTTGAAATAATCATCATGATAATAATGATACTATCGATACTGATGATAGTAATGGGCGCATGAGATTCCGGGCTTAATACACAGTCACCCTCTTTACGCCCTCGATCTCCTTGAGAAGAATCACCAGATCGCCTGGGATCTTTCCCTCAGTGATGATGGTGAGCTTTGGGCTCTCCACAAAGTAGGGATCGTCCGATACCGCCTGGCGGATGGAGAGGCCGTAGCTGGCCACGGCACTGGCTACATCACCCAAAAGTCCAGTCTTGGCAGCATCCACCGGCGCGATCTCAATAACTCCCAACCCCAGGGCAGGAGCCACCTCTCCCAGATAGATCATAGAACGCACATTCTCAAAGACCTTCCAGAGGAGCTCATCCTCGCGAATGGCCTGGGCTGTGGTGTCCACGACCCTTCTGTCCACCTCCAGCTCCTTTGCAATCTGAGCATGAGGGATCTCGATCTGGCCTGATACCACCCGGGCCTGATCATTTATCTGAAATCCCCTCTGCAGGATGAGGCGGATCACCTTCTCCTGCGCGGGAAACCTCCTAAACTTATCCAGAATCTCCTGCCACATGTAGGTCGGAGCTTATTTGACTTGAAAGTACAAAAGGGCTTCCTTGCAGTTATGAGAACATCTCAAACGGAGGCTGACGGAATTCCCGGCGCGCTCTCGATATTGTCTCCTCCAAATGCTGCTGAGTGATGTTGCATTCGTCCATCAGGGCATGATGCAGCGCTGCCTTGAGGACCTTCTCCACCAGATCCCGTCCTGAGAAGCCCTCCGTCTGTCTGGCAATCCCCTTCAGATCCACACCCTCCATCTCCAGGGGAAGGGTGCAGGCATTCTTCTGCAGTATCTGCAGGCGTTCATCTTCATCCGGCAGCTTGAACTCGATCTCCTCTTCAAAGCGAGAGCGTACGGAAGCGTCCAGGACCTCTATCTGATTGGTGGCGGCAATGGTGCAGATGCCCAGCCGGCTGGATATTCCATCCATCTCTGTGAGCAGGGAGTTTACCATCTCAGAGACATCTCCCCTCAGATCCTGATACCGTCTGTCCAGGGCGATAGCATCCAGCTCATCGATGAAAATTATACAAGGGGCCATCTCCTCCGCCTTCTCGTAGAGGCTGTGGATCTGCCTTGCGCCCTCTCCCACGAACTCCCCGATCAGGCTGGTGGACTTGACAGCCAGCATTGGCACTCCCGCCCGGGTGGATAGGGCTTTGGCGATCATGGTCTTCCCAGTGCCAGAGACCCCATAGAAGAGGATATTGTGTGGTGCCCAGCGCCCGAACCTCTCCGGGTCCTGGAGATACCTCTCCACGATCTTCACCTTCCGTTTGGCCATCTCCTGCCCCACTACATCCTCAAAGGAGACATCATAGCTGACCTTTTTCTTCGCTTCTGCCTTCTGCTCCACCTTGATGGTGGTCTGGAAACCGACCACCGAGTTCCTGGGGTAGGCCTTAACCACCTGGAAGGCATAGTCAGGATAGAGTCTGCGGTCGAAGAGGTAGCATCCGGGGTTTACCTCCTCACCATACCACTGCTCCCGAGCATATAGCTCAAAGAGCCTGGCATCGGAGACGGATGGGCACTCCTGAAAAATGCTCTTCAAGGGATAGCCGGCTGGGCGCAGAAGGATGAACCTTGCCCCGATTGCTTTTCTCCTCTCCGGCTTTGCTCCCTGAGGCTTGGCCTGGGTCTTTTGGATCGATCGCACAATATGCATCTTGCCGACGGAGATAGTTAAATCTATTGGCCTTATGGGCGATCTCAATTCTTGATGATATAAAAATTGGAAAATAGAGATCTACTATAAAGTCAATAGCACTGCTGGCAGTCCACTGGCAGGTATCGAGAAGACCCTTCTTCTTTCCTCCTCCTGTCGCCTGGCTTTATGGGCTCAACCTTTGTTGCCTTTTCCGCTTTCTTCTTTTTCTTCTCTTCATGGTGGGTCAATTTACCGCCTCCGTCCATCTACGTTATTCATTTCATTATAATGTAGCTGATCTCAGATATGACTTCTGGGAGTGATGCACCACCCAGGGAGAGAAGATAAAATGGCCCGCGAAGGAGGGGGAATGCAGGGGAAGGCCCGGGGGGGTAGAAAAGGAAGAGGATAGAGCGGAAGAGAATGGAGAGGAGTAGGAATAGAGCGGGAGAGAATAGGGAGGAGGAGGGTGAAGCGAGGCAGAATAATGAGGGTAAGATAGAGCGGGTAAGAAGAGAGGATGGAGCGAACGGGGATAAAGAGAAGGAGAGCAAGCCGGCCCCTCCCAAATGAGAGGCCAATCCAGCTCGCCTGGGAATCACCCCCATGATGATAGCAGTTCAGCCTCTCCTGTTCTCTACGATGCAGGTGGGATCCTCTCCCAGGAGGTCGCCGTTATAATAGTAGGCCTTCTGGCGGCATCCTCCACACAGATCGCGATAGTTGCACTCGCCGCATTCCCCTTTGAGATTTGATTTAACTGCCCGCAGTGCCAAAAGCTCTGGGGCGGGATGGTCGATCCAGATGTCCTGGAAGGGCCTCTCCCGGACGTTGCCCACCACCACCTGGGGCATGAAGTGGCAGGGGTGAACATCACCCTTATAGCTGATGTTGGCCACCTTGATCCCGGCAGAGCAGCCCCCAGCATTGGTCAGGAGCCTGCGCACATAATCCCTTCTCGGATCCCCCTTCAAGATCTCAAGCAGATATGCCCCGTCCATGGGGGAGTCGGTGGTGAGGATCTCGATATTTTTATCCTTAAGCTCAACTGCCGCCTCAGCCAGCAGGCGGATGACGCTGCGACGCTGCTCGTGGCTTACATCCTTATCCGATATCCCTGCCCCTCGACCAGTGGGAACCAGATGATAGAGGCAGAAGCGAGGGATGCCTTCCTCCAGGGCCAGGTTGATGAGGGCTGGGATGTCCTGCCAGTTGTCCCGGGTCAGAGTAACCCTCAGGCCGGTTCTCAACCCCGCATCCTTGGCGTTCCTCAGCCCCTGGAGGGCGCGTTCGTAGGCTCCTGAAACCCCCCGGAACTCGTCATGCTTTGCGGGCAGGGCAGAGTCCAGGCTGACCCCTACATATCGAATCTCAGCCTCAGCCAATAGCATTGCCACCTCTGGGGTGATCAGGGTGCCATTGGTCGATACCACCGTCCTCAATCCCACCTCCCGGGCATGGAAGGCCAGGGGGAAGAAGTTGCGGCTCATGAGAGGCTCGCCGCCGGTGAGAATAAGAATCGGTATCTTCATTCGCGCCAGCTCGTCTGTCAGGCGCACCCCCTCCTCAAGGCTCAGCTCATCGTCCTCTCGGGGGATGGCATCCATATAGCAATGGCTGCAGGCAAGGTTGCAGCGCCTGGTCAGATTCCACATCACCACCGGCTTTGTCTGGGCGGAGAAGCGGAGAAGATCCGCGGGGATGTCCTGACCCTGACAGGACTCAGATCTCCGCAGGGCCTCCCATACAGTGGCCTGGTCGGCCAGGGCTTTGGAAAATATGATCATGTAGACTTCATCACTCCATTTTATCCTTCGTCACCCCTGGATCAATGCCAGAGGCCCTCTTCCTCCTGGCCAGAGCCTCGAGCATCGCCTCAAAGGTGAACCTCTCCGGGATTATATCCACTGCCACCCCCAGGCGGAATAGCTCCTCGGCAGTGGGCTTGCCAATGGCGGTCACTGTGGACTTGGCCAGAGCATCTCGCAACTTCTCCTCCCGCCCCATCTCCCTGGCCCTTGAAAGGAGGTTTCGGGCAGTGGAAGAGCTGGTGAAGGCGAAGATATCCACCTTTTCCGCCTCTTCTATCAGCCGGTCTAAGCGGGGGTCGGAGGAGTCCACCACCTCATAAAGGGGAATATCGTCCACCACAATTCCCGCCTCCCTCAGGCCGCGCGAGAGATACTTGCTCCCCTGGGCACTGCGCAGGAAGAGGATGCTCTTGTGCCTGCCCTTGAGCATCCTCTCCAGACCCTCTGAGCTGTAGCTCTCCGGCGTCTCCGACTCGATGTCATGCTCCTCCAGGGCCTTCTTTGTCCGGGGGCCGATGGCCACGATCCTCTTTGCTGCCAAGGCCTTGGATATGGCCTTATCCTCAAGGGCGATGTAAACCCCGTTGGCGCTGGTGAAGGCCACGCACTCTGCAGCATCGATCCTCTCCAGCAGATCAGCTGGCAGAGGCCTTCTCTTCAGAGCGATGGCCGGAGCGGATAGGGGAATAAATCCATAGCGCTCCGCCAAAGCCACCGACTCCTCCTGCTGGCCAGCCGGCCTGAGGATGGCGATCTTCTCCGGAGCAAGCGCCTCTGCCAGACGGACTACATCCCCCACCACCAGAATGGCTGGGGACTGCACCTTCTCTCTCTTTGCCCTCTCGGCAATATCTTTCAAGGTCCCGGATACAAGCCTCTGATCCGGCCAGCCACCCCTCTCCACTATGGCTGCTGGTGTCTGGGGAGGCTTTCCCGCCTGAATGAGCTTGTCTGTGTTCTCATCCAGCCGGGATACTCCCATCAGCACCACTAAAGTTCCCTCAAGCCGGGCAATGGCATTCCAATCCAGTGGCGATTCCTTTCCCGGCTCCTCATGGCCGGTGACTATGGTCAAGGCCGAGGCCACCCTTCTGTGGGTTACTGGAATCCCCGCCAGACCGGGAGCGGCGATGGCCGAGGTGACTCCGGGGACAACCTCAAACGGTATTCCCCGTTCCCGGCAGGCGACTGCCTCCTCCCCTCCCCGGCCGAAGAGATAGGGATCCCCGCCCTTCAGCCGAACCACTATCTTTCCCTCTTCTGCCTTCTCTACCAGGAGCTGGTTTATCTCCTCCTGCCTGAGTTTGTGCCTGCCCGCATTCTTGCCCACGTCGATCAGCTCTGCATTCAACCCCTCCAGCATCCTGCCGTCGAGCAGCCGGTCGAAGAGGATTACATCTGCCTCCATGAGCCTCTCTCTTCCCTTGACAGTCAGCAGCTCCGGATCTCCGGGGCCAGCTCCCACCAGACAAACTCTACCTATTGCCAAAAGACCTCACCGCCTCATCCACCAGCTCTCTTCCTCCCATCCTCATCAGCCGCTCTCCTATATCCTCTGCCAGTCTCAGATAATCCTCCTCAAGAGGGATGCTCTCCTCCAGGCGGACGAACCGCTTGCCGTCCCGGGATAAGATCTCAGCCAGCACCCTGGCCTTTTCCTTCTCCACTCGCGCATGGGCTGCCATGGGGACCACACAGCCTCCGCCCACCACCTCCATGATCTTGCGCTCGATCATGGTCTCAGTTCTGGTATGAGCATCATCGAGGGGTCGAGAGCAGGCCTCAGCCAGGGACCCGGCCCTGGCAACCACAATTATAGTCCCCTGGTTGGCAGAGGGAACGAACCTCTCCCCGTCCAGCCTCACATGCCCAGGGTTCAGGCCCATGCGCTCAAGGCCTGCCTCGGCCAGGACGATGGCATCATACTCTCCCTGTTCCAGCTTTCTCAGCCGGGTCTGCAGATTACCCCGCAGGCTTGAGATATTCAGGTCGGGCCGGGCGCGGAGAAGCTGAGCTGCCCGCCGCATGCTCGATGTGCCCACTGTTGCTCCCCAGTCCAGCTCCTCTATGCCTTCAGCTGAATCCCTCCGGCTGAGGAGGGCATCGTAGGGGGAGTCCCGCTTCAGGACAGCAGAGAGGGACAGTTCCTCAGGCCTCTTGCTGGGAAGGTCCTTCATGCTGTGCACAGCAAGATCGATCTCTCCTGCGAGCATGCGCTCGTCGATCTCCGTCACGAAGACCCCAAATCCACCAAGCTGGTGAAGGGGCTTGTCCAGGAAGAGGTCCCCGCTGGTCTTCACCCTGCGCAGCTCAGTCTGGATGCCCAGAGAGCTCAGCCTCTCCCGGACGATCTCCGTCTGGCGCAGGGCTAAAGGGCTGCCCCTCGTCCCCACAATCAGCTTTTCAGGCAGGAGCGAAACGCCTCCAGGGTGGTCTCGATCACATCTTGGGTGTGCGCTGCAGAGATAAAATCGGTCTCGTACTGGCTGGGGGTGAGGAAGACACCGGAATTGAGCATCCTGCGGAAGAGGTGCAGATAGCCGGCCCGATCGCACTTTAAGGCCTGGGCATAGTCATGAGGCTCCGGGCCGAAGAATATCTTGAACATGGAGGCTATGCCCACCACGCTATAGTCCAGGCCGAGGTCCTCTACTATCTCTTTGAGGGCCGATCTCATCTCCGCGCCCATCCGGTTGAGCTTATGGAGGGTGTTCTCCTTCTCCATGACATCCAGGGTCGCCAGGCCAGCCGCCAGTGAAGCTGGGCTTCCATTGAACGTTCCCGCCTGATAGATCGCTCCCCCAGGAGCCACCCGGTCCATCAGATCGGCCCGCCCCCCGAAGACCCCGATGGGGAAGCCTCCGCCGATGATCTTTCCCAGAGTGGTCAGATCGGGCTTGATGCCAAAGAGCTCCTGTGCCCCGCCCAGGGATAGGCGGAAGCCGGTGATGACCTCATCGAAGATCAGGAGGATATCGTTCTTCTCAGTTAGGCGCCGTACCTCCTGCAGGTAGCCCTTCTCCGGCAGGATGGGGCCGATGTTCCCCAGGACCGGCTCCATGATCAGGCAGGCGATCTGGCCGCAGAATTGCTCCATGACCTCCTCCAGGGCAGCGGGATCGTTATAGGGCACCTGGAGAGTATTCCTGACGGCATCTGCAGGAACACCCTGTGAATCGGGAATCCCCAGGGTGGTGGCCCCTGAGCCCGCCTTCACCAGAACGCTGTCATGGGCGCCATGAAAGCCGCCCTCGATCTTGATGATCATATCTTTGCCGCTGCTGCCACGGGCGACGCGAATCGCAGCCATGGTGGCCTCGGTTCCGCTGCTCACAAAGCGCAGCCGTTCCATGCTGGGATAATGGCCGGATATCCTCCCGGCCAGGTTGACCTCCAGCTCGCTGGGGGTGCCATAAAGCCATCCCCGGTCCATCTGATCGGCCACAGCGTCTCTTATCGCTGGATGGCGGTGGCCCAGGATCATAGGGCCGTAAGCCAGGCAGTAATCGATGAACCTGTTGCCGTCGCAATCCCATAGATAGGGGCCGTCTGCCCGGGCGGTGTAGAAGGGATGAGGGGAGATGGCGCGCACTGGGCTTGAGACCCCGCCAGGCATCAGCCTTCTGGCGCTATCAAAGAGCCGGATGGAAGAGTCAAAACGCATCAGAGGAGGACTCTCTCTGGGCAGATTAATCAATCTTGCGACTAAGGCATATCCTGCCATCATCATATTATTTACAAAAACTATATATAACAGGAATTACAGCTAATACTATATTATTATAATGTAAGTGTTATCAGAGTGTTGAGATTGATGAGCGTGATGGGATTGATGAGCGTGATGGAATTGATGAGCGTGATGGAATTGATGAGCGTGATGAGAGTAATGAGAAGGATTTGAAGAATTGGGCGTGCGGGCGGCATGGCTATGATAACCAGCATAGATCAGATAGCCAGCATCGATCAAATGGTGATCAAAGGGATGGCACGAATCAGAGATCTGCTGCCCGCCAACCCAATTCCTCCACTTTTCTAATGACTATGCGCAAGGGCAGGCCTGCCCTCTCTGCAATGCCCTTGCAGTCCTCGTACTCTGCCTTGACATTGATTAGGTGGCCGTCCATCCGGCTGATCTTAACAGCAGACTTATAGGTCTCTCCCCCGATCTCCAGCTCCACCGCCTTCATCTCCCTCTCCGCCACAAAACGGTGCAGGCTGGGAAAGACTCTGACCCCCAGTGACCCCGTCTCCCTCACTATCATCCCGGCCAGATTTGACATATCCTCGTGGCTGGTTATGACCCGGATGATATTCCCGCTCCGCCCCTTCTTCATCACAGCGGGGCTGACTGTGACATCCAGCGCTCCAGCCTGCATGAGCTGCTCTATCAAATGGCCCAGTATCTCGCCGGTGATATCATCCACATTGCTCTCCAGTTGCACTACCTGATCCTTCTGTTGATCTGGATTATTATGATCCCCTGCAGCCCTACCGGCAGGAGGGGCGAGCCGTGCCCGGAGCACTCTCAGCAGGTTGGGAACGGCCAGGTCCCGGCTGCCCGCGCCATATCCCACCCTCTCCGCCTCGATTAAGGGGAAGCGGGGGACAAACTCGTCTACAATAGCCGCCAGGAGGGCCGCCCCAGTGGGGGTGAGAAGCTCATCGTCCACCGGCCCCCCCATCCAGGGAATATCCCAAGCCCTCAGGATCTCCAGGGCTGCCGGCCCGGGAACGGGAAGAAGCCCGTGAGCAGACTGGACATATCCCCCGCCTACGGAGACTGGCCGGGACAGGATCACCTCCGTCTCCAGGCTGCTGGCAGCCTCACAGGAGCCGGCGATATCTGCGAGCGCATCCAGGGCACCGACCTCATGAAAATGGGCCCTGCTCTTGGGAATATTGTGAACCCGGCTCTCCGCCTCTGCCAGGATGTCCAGAGCGGCAAGTGCTCTCCTCAGGGCCTCGCCCTCAAGGCTTGAGCCCTGGAGTATGGATACCGCCTCCTCCAATGAGTGATACCTCCGATCGGAGCTCACCCGCACCCTGGTGGCAGCGATGTGCCCCTTCTCTTCCCGAGCGATCTCCAGGCTGCAGCCCACCGACTCCACAGCCTTACGGACCCTCTTTTCATCCGCTCCCAGATCGAGGAGCGAGGCCATGATCATGTCTCCGGCTGCGCCGGCATTGGGGTCAAAGAGAAGGGCAAGCATGCATAGGCCTGAGCGTTCTGCCGATATATACAGATCGGCCGGTCAGAAAAGGCTTATATCCAGGAACCAACATGGGAGGGGCTCCCAGCGGAAAGGCCCCTCAATGGGAGGGGCTCTCAGCTGAAAGGGCCCTCAATGGGCAGAATATGGCTGGAATACCGCAGGAGGAAACAAGATGCGAATCCTGATCACGGGGGCTGGCGAGGTGGGCTTTCTCATAGCCAGCGAGTTGCATACCGATCATGATGTGACTGTCATAGACAAAGATCCCGATGCCTGTGCCAGGCTTCAGGACATGGATGTTAAGGTCCTGCAGGGTAATGCTGCCAATGCCCGGCTCCTCTCCGAGGCGGATGTCAAGAGGGCGGATATCGTTGCCGCTGTGACGGGAAACGATGAGGTGAATGTTATAACCTGCATCATAGCCTCTCATTTTGGGGTGAGCCAGACGATCGCCAGGGTGAGCAATCCGGAGTACATAGATCAGCCAGTCCAGGATCGAAAGGAGGTAGGCATATCTTTCATGATCTGTCCAGAGCTGACCATGGCCGAGGATATGGCAGGCTCTCTTTATTTCACCTCCTTGCTCATGAACCGGGAGCTGGCCAATGGGCTGGTCAATCTGGTGGAGTTCAAGGTGACCGATGAGATGAATATCAAAGGATCGGTGGAGAATATCACCCTTCCCAACAACTGCAACCTGATCGCCATAAACCGGGCAGGCGAGATAGCTATCCCCAAAAAGGGCGATGAAGTGAAGGAAAACGATCATCTCATGCTGCTGTGTGACCACAGATCCATCCCCGCCCTGGGAAGGATGCTGCATGAGTCCAAGGCCACCCAGAAGGCGATGATTGTGGGCGGAGGAATGGTGGGCTTTTACCTGGCCAGCCAGTTGGAGAGGATGGACATGGACGTCAAGATCATAGAGAAGGATGCCGATCGCTGCGCTGAGATTGCAGATAAGCTCTCAGGGACGATGATCCTCAATGGCGATGGCTCTGACCTCTCCCTTCTTAAAGAGGAGGGGGCGGGGACGATGGATGTTGTCTTTGCCGTAACCGGGCTTGATGATAAGAACCTGTTATGCTCCCTCTTGGCCAGACAACTGGGAGCGAAGAAGATCCTCTCCCGCGTCAACAGGAATGCCTATATCAGGCTCTTCGAGATGGTGGGGGTGGACAGGGCGATCAGCCCCGGGCAGGTGACAGCTGATGCCGTCCTCCAGAGGGTGATCGGCGGAGAGGAGGTCATCACACTGAGCGATGAGAGGATGGAGCTGGTGGGTTTCATCGCCAGGCCGGGCTCGAAGATCATCGGAAAATCGATATCCAAAGAGCTTCCCAAGGGCTCTTTGGCTGGAATGATACTGAGAGATGGCATGCCGATCGTCCCCTATGATGACCTCAGGGTGTCAGCCGGCGACCGGGTCTTTGTGATGTCTATGCCGGATGCTCTCTCCAAGGTAAAAAAACTCTTTGTGATTTAAGAGCATAAGAGCAGATCATTTTTATAGGAATACAGGATAAAAGCCACCTCCAGGAGGATGCCCTCCGCCATTTTGGTGCGGCAATATCAGATGAAAATCAGGGTGTTTCTGTGGCTGCTGGCACAGCTTCTGAAATTGTTGTCCGTCTTGCTTCTTCTTCCAGGTGCAGTGGCAGCCATCTATGGGGAGACGGGCGGGGTGATCGCCTTTGCCGCTACCTCCTCATTCAGCCTGGCTACGGGAATGCTCCTGGGAAGGCTCTCCTCTGAGGAAGATCCGGGCTTGAAAGAGGCATTCGCTCTGGTGGCATTGGGATGGTTGGTCGCCGCCTTCTTCGGCGCTCTTCCCTATCTCCTCTTGGGTATGAACCTCGTAGATGGCCTCTTCGAGTCCATGTCCGCCTTTACCACCACCGGCTCATCCATATTCACAGAGACAGATCAGCTTGGATACTGGACGATAAATCAGAGCCTGGTCGAGAGCAGCCTGGCAACGGATATTCAGTTTCAGTTGGTGAGGATGACCGCCGATCTCACCCCCTTCCGGATAAGAGCCGGCCCTGATGATTCATTCATGGGACTGCTCTTTTGGAGGTCCTTTGCCCAGTGGTTGGGAGGAATGGGGATCATACTGCTCTTCGTGGCCATACTGCCCCGCCTGGGAGTGGCGGGCCGGCAGCTTTACCGGGCGGAGGTTCCAGGTCCTGACAAGGGATCTTTTAAGCCGAGGATCAAGCAGACAGCTCGAATGCTCTGGATGGTCTATATCCTCCTGACCATAGTGGAGATAGTCCTCCTCCTTCTGGCAGGAATGCCCCTCTTCGACTCCCTCTGCCATGCCTTCTCCTCCATGGCCACGGGAGGCTTCTCCCCTCAGGGGTTGAGCATCATGGCCTACCATAGCTGGATGATAGATGCCATCATCACCCTCTTCTGTTTCCTGGCTGGAGCTAACTTCGCCCTGCACTACAGGATGCTCACCTCTGAACGGAAGGCTCTGATCAGTGACCTGGAGTTTCGGGCTTATGCTCTGATCATCCTTGTGGCCACATCGATCATCATCCTCTGGGGAGGGTTGGAGGGAGACATCTGGCGGAAGATTCAGCTTGCGGGCTTCCAGGTTGTGACAATTATGACCACAACCGGTTTTGCCACAGACAATTTTGACCTATGGGCCCCTGCCGGGAAGATCACACTCCTCTTGCTGATGGTCATTGGAGCCTGTGCCGGTTCTACTGCAGGGGCGATTAAGGTTGTTCGGCTGGTATTGATATTGAAGAGTGCATACAGAGAGCTGATTCGCGCCATCCATCCCAAGGCTGTTCTGAGCGTCCGCCTGGGTGAGGTGGTGGTGAAAGAGGAGGTTTTAAGGGCGAGCAACATCTTTGTCTCCACCTACCTCCTCATCTTCGCCCTGGCAACCCTCCTCCTGGCCATCATCTGCTCTGGTGATCCGGGGATGGATATGGAGGGCATACTCTCGGCAGTAGCCACCACCCTGGGGAACGTCGGGCCGGGATTTGGAATGGTCGGGCCGGCCAACAGCTTTGCCCAGATCCATCCCGCCGGCAAGATGCTCCTCTTCTTATGCATGTGGATCGGCAGGCTGGAGGTGGTGACTGCCCTGGTCCTCCTTGTGCCTGAGTTCTGGAAGAAATGAATGGGAAAGCCCGATATTCAGTCTCTTCGCCAATTGGCCTTTTTCAGCATCCCTTTTGCAGGAGCCTGAAAGAGATTGTCAATCCCGGAGCGCCCGGATTGTTCTGCCAGTGGCTCTATCCTGCGCCCATCAAGCCAGGCGTGATTCAGCAGATGGAGCCGTCAGAGCATACTATGACAGCTAAAACGGCTCTCTCTTTCGACCTTATTGGCCGTTTGGCTTTTATGCTGCATCTCTGGTGCCGTCAGCGGTCTAGCTTTCCCTCCCTCCAATTGCTCTGGACTGGGCGATCGATTTGCTTGATCATCATATTCATTTGCAACTTTCAGTCAATGCCGACGGAATGAATTATATAAGTGGCAAAAGATCAATCCTCAGGCTGTGAGAATACTGTGAAGATAGTCTATAGCAGGGAGATGGAGAGACGGTATCCGACAAACCCGGTGGAGAATGCTGACAGAGTCGCCCTCCCCGCGGCAATGCTGGGAGAGTTCCAGTTCATCGAGCCCCTGGCGGCAAGTCTTGAGGATATCGCCAGGGTGCATGGGATTGGACATATCGAACGGGTGAAGAGCTCGGGGCTTTATGATGCCGCTGCCCTTGCCGCCGGAGGGGCTATATGTGCTGCTGAGCTCTCTTTAGAGGGTGAGCCTGCCTTTGCCCTTATCCGCCCGCCAGGGCATCATGCATCAGCCAACAGGGCCTGGGGAATGTGCTATTTCAATAACATGGCCATAGCAGTACAGAAGATCAGGCCCAAAGCGAAACGGGTGCTGATAATCGATATCGATCTTCACTTTGGCGATGGTACAGTGAGCATCTTCCGGGCAGATAGCAATGTGAAGATCGTCAACCCCTGGTCGGTTGACGAGAGCTTTGAGTATCTGAGGATGGATCAGAGCCGGTATCTGGCCCAGGTAAAGGAGGCCTTCCTGGGCTTCGACTGCGATATTGTGGGAGTCTCTGCCGGCTTTGACACCTATTTAGAAGACTGGGGAGGACTCTTGAAGATCGAGGACTATAAGGAGATCGGCAGGGCCATCCGGGAAGGGGCGGAGGAGAAGTGCAGGGGAAGGAGGTTCGCTCTGTTGGAGGGGGGATATCACCCGGACCTGGGATGGTGCATAAAGAGCTTCATCGAGGGCTTCAGGTGAGCGGAGGAAGGCTCCGATCTCACACTCTTATTCCAATCTCTTAATCCAATCTCTTA